>ENA-OQCS01000330-OQCS01000330.1-human-gut-metagenome-genome-assembly--contig:-NODE-330-length-26055-cov-2.009256_pt1 | contig 26055 bp, 29 predicted proteins | sample MGYA00242757_ERZ504575 | MGnify/ENA primary metagenome ERZ504575 (study PRJEB26092, sample SAMD00036297) | human gut metagenome | host: Homo sapiens | study: EMG produced TPA metagenomics assembly of... | reverse complement strand
TTTTTTGAAGTCATAGTCAAGGTTACATATTTTTTCTTAGTCAAGGACTTGGATGCACAAACGTAGGCATTCCTTTTTTACTATGCAAGTATTTGTTTGTTTATTTTTGAAACAATCGGATTTTACTGAATTGATTTTGTTACTACTTTGTTACTTGGACTTGGAAGTTCTTTTCGTAAGTAGACCATATCCACTAGTTGCTTGCCGTCTTCGTATATAGGATGATCATAATTGTCGGTAAAGAAATTCTTGATACGATGCGAATATTTGAATCCGTTCTGTTCATAGAAAGGGATGGTCAGCGGACTTTCACCTGTGCCGACAAGCAGAGTGTCATATTTCCCCGCATAATGTTTGGAGATAAATCGGATCAATCTTTTGCATATCCCTGTTTCTGATATTGTGGATCGGTTGCGATATTTTTGAGTTCGACCGTTTTGTCACCTTCATCCGTGACAACACAAATAGCTTTTAGGATATTTTGATCGTACAAAGCAAACATTTCTCCCCGTTCGAGATAAAGGTCTATCATCGATTCCTGTTCATCGGCCAACAACAGAAGATCGAGGAAACGTTTCTTATGGCGGAGGATTTGCCGGATTTCGAAGGAACTGTCTGAAATTTGTACGATTGTTTCATTGAGCGAAAGATGCAGGATAGGAAATGGATTGCCGTTTGGATCGGTTTCATCTCTTCCGACAATATCAAATCCTCTGTTCAGATAGAAAGAAGTAGCCTTTTCGTTTTGTTCGTTGACGTCTACTTTGAATATATGTTTGTGGTAAATGGCAAATTCGATTAACTGCTTGCCATACCCTTTTCCTTGTTCTTCCGGATGGACGAAAAGCATTTCGATTAATTCGTCACTTAGTCCCATAAATGCAGCTATCCGGTTTTGTCCATTTCGGATGATGTATAATTCGACAACCGGAATATATTTGTTCCGGATTAACGGCTTGAAGAACCGGATATCCTTTTCGGTCAGAAAACGGTGGGTGCTTCGAACGGAGGCCTCCCATACTTCTACCAATTCGTTTTTTAGCTTTTCTGATTCATTAGGACTAATTGCAGACCAATTTATTTTCTGTAGCATGGATTTTTAATAACAATGGATTTCTATTTATGAAAAAATTCTTGTAGCAGATGCCGGATAGCAGCTGTCGGATGATATAATATCATTCTGGGGCCAGCAAAACGCATGACCTCCTGCATTTTCTTGCGCCTATCTGGTTTGTAGCAATGAACAGGGCATAACCGGCATGTTGTTTTCTTCTCTCCGAAAGGACAATGAGACAGTCGTGCATGAGCATATTGCAAAAGTTCTTTACAATCCGGGCATAAATCCGTATGCTTTTCTTTCTGACGGCAATAGATACGGACCATCTGTGCGACGATCTCCTGTTCTTGTCGGATACGGGTTGATGGCATATTGAGTCTGTTCTTTTCTACAAATTTAGGCATAATCAACATTATCTTCCAAGTTTAAATACCAAATATGTGCGGGTTTGTTGTTTCTGCCATATATTTGTTGATCGGATGAGTTTTTAATGTAGTTTTATAGGAAGAAGGAATATATGGAATATGCAGAATTGTTGAAACGGTTGACGGTGGATTGTAAGGATGACGGAAAACAGTTTCGGAAGAAAGACCGGATACATGAGATAAAAGCCTTGTTGGAAAATTCGGGTTATGAATTGTTGGGCGAGGGAAGTCTTTCTTTGCTGTATGGAAAGCCGATGGAAGAAGAAAATACTTACCGGACGCTTGTTTCATCCCATGTTGATTGCGTTTATAAAAATTGTTTTGCCAAAGACGAAGACGAACTTGCTGGAAGGGCACGTTCGACAATAGTGCGACCAATGCTGCCGTGATCGACCTGATGTTGCGGGGCGAACTGGATGAATCCGTTCTGGTCGCTTTCACGGGAGATGAAGAGAAAGACTCGGCAGGAGCCATCGAAATCATGCAGATGTTAGGCGGATGGAATGTCTGGTAGGTAAGGCTCTCGTGCTTGATGTCACGAATGAAGGTTGGGAAGATGAAGCTGCTTTCTCTATCGAAAACGATCATGGTTTTGATATAATAACCGGCTATCACATTGTCGGATTACTTCAAGCAAGCGGTACTTCGTGCGTGTTTGTACATGAAGCAGAACCCGATGAGACTTGGGAATACAGTAAAGGCTCCAGCTCAGATCTGCCGGGAATCCCGTGCCTAAGTCTGTGCTTGCCTGTCTGTGGAAATATGCATGGATGATGGAGTCTTGTTGCGCAAGTCATCTATCATCCCCTATGAAGATATTCTGAGAAAACTGGCAAATGCCGGTTTCTAATTCTTACTGATAAGATAAAGAACAATATTCAAATACGGCAGGCTCCTTTTCGTCTCCTTCATGGTAAAGTCCCGGACGTGCCACCCGATCCCAGCGAATAAGTGAGTGTATGGCTTCTTCTGATAGTCCGTGGTTCACAGGCGTCCATTGCTTGCCGTCTTTACTCCAGGCGAATTGATAGGGGAGCCCTTCTTTCACTTGCATACGCAGGTGCAATGCCATGCTGGGCAGTGGCAGATCAGCCAACTGTTGTTCTTTCCCTTCTCGAACCAACTTTATTTGCAATCGGTTGCCGACCGGGCCGTAAGCGATATAATAGCTATTATCCCCGTAAAGCGTGATCCCTTTCCAACTGCCGTTTAGGTTTGTTATGCCGGCATCCAATGTGTAGCCCGAAGATGCTGGACGAAGGCAAAGTGCCTCTCCTGTCTTGCATTCCGGCTTGGGAGAACCACTCAGCCACAGTCTGCCCGCTTCGATTTTAGCTTGGACATTCGAGTACGGATAATTCCAACTCCATTCCGGGCGCAGGTTCGGGTCGGCAAAATTGTCGAAGAAACCGGTTACCGGCTCTTGCACGCAATCGGCAAAAGGCATCGGTTGTACCAAGCGGCATATTCGCCGGTAACGAAATAAGGCCAGTTGTCCTCTCCGAAACGCAACTCCTGGAGATGGGGCTGACGCCCTAAAAAGAAATCGCTGCCTTCCGAATAGGCGTGACATAGATAAAACATACGTCCGTCAGGCGTTGTCGTCAGTGTGCCATGACCGATAGATTGTATCTCGTCGCTCCCGTGCAGGATCGGATTTCCTTCATACTTTTCATAAGGCCCTTCGAGCTTCTTCGAGCGGGCGACAGCTACGGCATAGTCGCTATTGGGACCGCAACAACCATTAATCGCATAGATCAGATAGTAGTAACCGTTCTTTTTGAACCAGTGCTGTCCTTCCATTCCTGCACGTTCGTCGTCGCGAAGTAGGCTGAACGGCTTGCCAGTCAATTTCAACCCGTCCGGAGTCAACTTGCTGGCGAGAAGTTCGATCGGCCGGTTGTCCAGTCCATAGGCTTTCCAGCTGATGTATAAATCACCCTTGTCTTCGAGGATAAAGCATCGATCGCTTCCGTTCCGAATTCGACAACCGGTCCGTGATCTTTGAATTTGCCTGTCGGAGAGTCGGAGGTGGCTACTCCGATGTAGGAAGTGTTGTTCGACTTCTTTCGTGCGGTATAGTATACATAAACCTTACCGTTATGATAATACTATTCCGGAGCCCAGAACGACGACTTGGTCCATTCCGGCTGCTGCTCGAATACGTGTCCGGTCTGTTTCCAGTTGACTAGGTCTTTAGATGTGAATACCGGATAGTAGGGAGCCCATTCGGAGGAAGTCCCCGTTGCATAATAAGTATCGTCGATCCTCAGGATGGACGGGTCGGCGACATCCCCGTGAATAACAGGATTGGTAAAATAGGTCTGTTTCTGGGCCATACTTGCGCCGGAATACAGGACGGAGCCTAACAAGGCGATGATGAGTCTGTTCATGGTCTGTTAAAACACTAATTATTAATTGGTCTAAAATTGATGGTTACAAATCTACTGGATAAAACGGAGCTGTCCAAAAAAATCCTTTATTTTTGCCGGATAAAACGTTTTGATTCGGAAAAAGCATGAACAAACTTCACTATTTTGCAGATTCTATTTCTCTTCTCTCTCTGCCGGAAAAGTTTACCTATCCGTTCCATTATACCCCGCATCCCCTTTGTGTGGCGGCAGCGGGCGAGGTCGGGCGCTATTGTCGACAAAGGGAGAATGGCAGGAGGAACTGCGGAAAGGGAAGATGTTTGGCGTTTTGATTGTCCGTACAGGAGAGGGGGAAGTCGGCTATCTGGCAGCCTTCTCTGGCATCCTGGCAGGAAGAATCGACACACTTATTTCGTGCCTCCGGTTTATGACGTGCAAGAGCCAGATGGCTTTTTCAGAATCGAAGAAGAACAGATATCGGGAATCAACAGGCGGATCGAGGAGTTGCAGGCAGACGTGCGATATAAAGATTGCAAGCAACGGTTGACTGATGAGACGATCCTTGCCGGACAGGTTTTGGATGATATACGGGAACGGATGAAAGCGGCTAAGGTTGAACGTGACCGGTTGCGTTCGACCGTCACACGGGTAGATTCGGAGCAGCTGATCCGTGAAAGCCAGTTCCAGAAAGCGGAACTGAAACGGCAGAAACAATATTGGAAAGATCACCTTGCCTCCCTCCAAGCGGAAGTAGAGGTGTTCGAGACGGAAATCGAACGCCTCAAAGCAGAACGCAAGACCCGTTCGGCTGCCCTTCAACAATGGCTTTTCAAACAATTCCGCATGTTGACGCCCGCGGGGAGGAACGGGATTTGTGCAACTTGTTTAAAGATACCGTCCAAAAGACGCCACCGGCAGGTGCAGGTGAGTGTGCGGCTCCCAAGCTCCTGCAATATGCCTACCGGAACGGTTGGCAACCTCTTGCTATGGCTGAATTCTGGTGGGGAGATTCTCCGAAAAACGAGATCCGCCGTCATGGATATTATTATCCGGCCTGCAAAGGGAAATGCGGACCGATCCTGAAGCATATGCTACAAGGCCTACACGTCGAGAAAAACCCGTTGGAAACGGATATGCACCGGGGTACGGAGTTGGAAATCATGTATGAAGACGAATGGTTGTCGGTAGTGAACAAACCGGCCGGCATGTTGTCAGTCCCCGGAAAATCGGATATCGATTCCGTCTACGGGCGAGTGCGACGGATGTATCCCGAAGCGACCGGACCGATGGTCGTGCATCGCTTAGATATGGCAACATCCGGTCTGATGCTCGTTGCCAAGACAAAGGAAGTGCACCAGAACTTGCAGGCACAGTTCAAGAACCGGACGGTGTGTAAACGATATGTCGCTTGGTTGGATGGCATTGTGGAGAAAAAAGAAGGTCATATTGAACTCCCCCTTCGCCCGGATCCGGAAGACCGGCCGCGGCAGGTGGTCGATGCGGTTCACGGAAAACCTGCCGTGACTGATTATACTGTGCTGCATTATGATTCGGGGCGTACTTTTATTTCTTTCATACCGAAAACCGGGCGCACACATCAATTGCGTGTCCATTCGGCCCATCCGCTTGGCTTGAATGCCCCGATAGTAGGGGATGAGTTGTATGGCAGGAAGGCAGACCGCTTGTATCTGCATGCCGAATACTTGGGGTTTATTCATCCTGTCTCTGGAGTGTATATGGAAATAGAAAAGGAATCCGGCTTTGATGATCTTTTATAGTTGTGCCACGATTTCTTCATGCCGTTGGCACTGTTGTTTCCTCGGCATGAAACGACTGTACCATGCCGAGGAAACAACAGTTTCATGCTATGGTAACAGTTGTGCCATGTCTATGTAACGGTTGTGTCATGCCTATGGTATAGCGATTGTCACTCGATATAGATCATTTTCTTTGTCATCCCTCCGTCGATCGTTACGTTCTCGCCGTTCATAAAATCATTTTCCTCCTGGCAGATGAACAGGCACAAACGGGCGATGTCTTCCGGTTTACCTACTCGCCCCGACGGATGTTGGGCGTGATCTTCTGGGCGAAGCTGTTCGTAGTCGCGCGTCTCGATCCAGCCCGGCGAAATCGAGTTGACCGTGATATGCCATTGGGCAAGCGATAGTGCAAGGGCGTGTGTCAGCGAATAGATACCGCCTTTGGATGCCGCATAACCTTCGCTGCCGGGTTCGCTCATCAGATAGCGAGTGGAACAGATATTGACGATCCGTCCGAACGGATTGGGTGCCTCCTGTGATTGGCGGTGAATGGCCAATCTGCGGGAAGTGATGAAAACCGGACGCAAGTTCACGGATAATATCCGGTCGAAATCTTCCACACCGGTTTCCGTGATAGGGGAGAAACAACTGATTCCCGCATTGTTGATTATGATATCGATATCGCCCCATTCCTTGAAAATCTGCTGCATGCAGTTCTCTAGCGCTTCTTGGTCACTTACGTCAACATGGAAAAAAGAGGTTCCGGTCTGCAACGCTGTCTCTTTTCCCGCCGCTTCGTTACGGTCGCAGAATGCCACGCGGTGTCCGGCGGAACGGAAAGCTCTTACGATCGCTTTGCCTATACCTTCCGCACCTCCTGTTACAAAGACTCTCCTGGTTTTGTGGATAACGGTTGTTTTCCTACCATTGTACGGATGGTTCGTACGTCCCTCCTTGCGGGATTTATATTCTTCGTATTTCTTTTCCAGATAGTTGTCTGCCATGATCTTTCGCTTTTTAATAGGATGGCAAAAGTAATCATAATTGAATCTATTTACAATGGTTGTAGGTGAACGATATGCAATCGGGGAATTATTGTGGATTCGGAGCACGAAGTTGCCAAAATGCCACGGCCGCTGCGCTGCCACATTAAGTGAATCGACACCGTGCGACATGGGGATGCGGACAACATAGTCGGCTGCGGCAATCGTTTCCTGCGAAAGTCCGTCCCTTCAGTCCCCATCACGATTGCCAATCTGGGTTCGGTTGCCAAGACAGGATTATCGATGGAAATAGAATTGTCTGTGAGTGCCATGCTGCCGTACGAAACCCAGTCTTCCCAAGTCGCCAAGAGAACCGTCCATCCAAGTCCAGGGCACAAGAAAGACTGTCCCCATTGACACTCTGACTGCGCGACGGTTCAATGGGTCACAAGAGTTGCGTGTCAGTAATACGGCATCAATTCCAAGAGCCGCCGCCGAACGGAAAATAGCACCGATATTGGTTGTGTCGACAACCCCATCGATTACGACGATGCGTCGGGCCTTCTGGCATACATCTTCCATGCCGCGTGGCTCAGGACGACGCATGGCGCAAAGGACACCGCGTGTCAGGACATAGCCGGTCAATGTCGCAAGCAACTCCCTTTCTCCTGTATAGACAGGCACGTTGCTACAACGTTCAATGATATCGGAAGCATCTCCTGTGATATGCTTGTGCTCGCACAAAATGGCTAAAGGTTCGTAGCCGCATCCAGAGCCTCGTGATAACCTTGGGCTTTCTACGATAAAATACCTTTGTCTGGCTCGATACGATTGCGCAACTGAGCTTCGGTGAGTGTACAGAACATCTCGACTCCGGGATGAGATAAAGAAGATATTTCGATAACAGGCATTTGACAAGTCTTTTAATAAATAGCAATCTTGATTACACCGTCCAGTTTGTTTTCAAAACTCGATAAGCCTCCTCGATCTCGTTCAATACAAAGCGGTGGGTGATAAGGGGAGTGGTGTCTATCTTGCCTTCCTCAATCAGTTGGAGAATCTCAGCACAATCACAACCGTCTACTCCACCGGTTTTGAAAATCAGGTTCTTACCATACATGTCAGGCAGAGGGAAAAGTAGAGGTTTATCGTAAAGAGCCACGATTGTGACTGTCGCGTTTGGACGAGCGCATTCCCACGCCATCTGGAAACTGTCTTCGCTCCCTGCCACTTCCAGAACAACATCTGCTCCGCCGTGGTCACTGTTTTTGAGTACAAACTCCTTACAGTTATCAGGAGTCGTGATCAATACGTCAGGGTAATGTTCACGGATAAACCGAACCCTTTCAGGAGACTTTTCACAGACAATGATATGCTTCGGGTTCTTCAGCATCGAGCAGAGTAAAGTACAAATTCCGGTAGGCCCTGCACCGATGATGAGGACCGTGTCTTTCTCCGTAATTTCCGAGATGCGAGTAGCCCAAAACCTGTGCAAGTATGTCTCCGACAAACAGAGCCTGCTCGTCACTGACCGTGTCGGGAATGCGATTCAGTCCTTGATCGGCATAGGTACTCTGACATATTCCGCCTGTCCTCCGTCGATACGGCAGCCTAAAGCCCAGCCACCGTTGAGGTCGGTACAATTATTGACATATCCGTGTTGGCAAAAGAAGCATTTTCCACAGAAAGTCTCGACGTTCACGGTTACTCTGTCTCCGGGTTTGACAGATGTGACACCTGTTCCCACTTCTTCGACGACACCTACCATTTCATGTCCGACGGTTGTTCCGGGTATTGCGCGGGGTACACTTCCGTGCTTGATATGCAGGTCACTGGTGCAGATACTACCCAGGGTCACACGCACGATCGCATCCCGTGCATCCGTAATTTTCGGTTTCGGTTTTTCTGTTAAACCAAATTTGCCTTTTTCAATATATGTATATGCAAGCATGATATGATCTTTATTGATTAATTGATTCTTTTCCTTACAAAGATACGAATTTCATCAATTGTAATCCTATAAATTTGTCAATCCAGACAAAAGATTTACCTTTGTTGTATGCTTAGAATTGTAACACATATTGAACGTTTGCTTTTAGTGCATGATTGTGTGATTGTGCCGAAGTTCGGAGGTTTTGTTCTGCAGGCTGTTCCGGCCATGCAGCATAAGGAGGAACATACGTTTCGTCCTTTGAGAAAAGAGATCGGTTTCAATATGACGCTGCAACATAATGACGGGCTTTTGCCTGAATCGTATATGCAGATGCACGAGGTGAGCTATCGTCAGGCACAACTGATGCTGGAAGAAGATTGTGGAGGATATAAAGAACATCCTGCAACAATATGGAAAGTTTGTCGTTAGGGGTGTTAGGTTCGTTCAGCATAGGAGAAGAAGGACAGATGATTTTCCATCCGGGGGAAACCGATCTGTTCAGTGTCGGCTCGTATGGCTTGCCTGTTTTCCATTTCCCGGTTCTCGCTCCACTAGAGATGGAACGCGAAGAAGCGGTTCTTCTTGTATCCCAAAAAGAGAAGAAAGATACTCTTTATATTCCGATTAGCCGTAAACTTATCCGTACAGTGATGGCTTCGGCTGCTGCAGTGGCATTGTTCCTGTTGGTTTCTACTCCGGTTAGAGATGTTAACCAAGAGGCTTATACAGCCAGTTTTGTTCCGACGGGTTGGTTGTACAAAAGCCGGTTCTTCTTGAAGCGGTTTTGCCAGACAGTACTGTGGCGGAGGCAGATACGAAGCAAGAGTCATCGGAAGAGGTGATTGCGCGTGAAGTGAAAAGTTGTGTCTGTTCCGGCTCCGGAAAAGAAGGCGTTTGTGTCCAGGCCTGTAGTTGTCCAATCTAAAAAAATGTATCATATCGTAATCGCCAGTTTCCATCAGAATCGCAAGCGGACGAATTTATTGCCGGTGTAGATCGTAACGAATGTAAGCATGTCAGCAAGGTTGTTCGTGACGGGAAGTATCGTATCTATGCGGATAAGTTTGATAATCGCGAAGCTGCGGAATCTTATATGGCAACTCTCCGTTCCAATCCGAAATATAAGGATGCGTGGTTATTTATTAGCCGTTGATTTATAATGAATAGAAAGAAATATCCTTCAGTTGAAAAGTTATTTTCTACCGAAGGATATTTAAAAAACGTCCGGACAGGTTTTCGTTATTATTGTTTTCTACTCTTTATTTTTCTCTTCAGATTTTAGTATTCGTTTCTTTTTGAGGCGCCCTGCCTTGCGTAGGGCTTGATCCAAAATGTATTGTATCTGGCCGTTTGTACTCCGAAATTCATCGGCAGCCCAGGCTTCGATCGCTTCCATCATTTCTGCGTCCACACGCAATATGAAACTCTTGGTCGCATTTCCATTTTCCTTTTTGGCCATATTTAATATTACTGTATTAAGTTACTGATATAAAGTACCTGTATTGACTACAGGTTGTGCGGACTCGTCTGCGCAAAGGACTACCAGCAGATTGCTGACCATTGCTGCTTTCCGTTCTTCATCCAGCTCGACAACACCGTCTTTCTCTAACTTTTCCAATGCCAGGTGAACCATGCTGACAGCTCCTTCTACGATCCGTTCGCGGGCAGAAATGATGGCGTCTGCCTGCTGGCGGCGTAACATCACGCTGGCGATTTCGGATGCATAAGCCAGATAGTTGATACGGGCTTCCACAATTTCGATTCCAGCGATGGCAAGACGGCTGTTGAGTTCGTCTTCTAGGCGTTGGGTTATTTCTCCGCTTTCATCGGAACGGAGTGTGACTTTATCAATCGTCTCATTTGTGTCGTAAGCATACATGCCTGCTACTTGCCGAAGAGCGGCATCGCTTTGTATTTGGACAAACTCTCGGATGTTTCCGGATATATCGAAACTGGCTTTGTAGGTGTCTTTTATTCTCCAGACGACCACGGCTCGATCATGATCGGATTTCCGACTTTGTCGTTGACTTTGATCGGGTCGATGTTCAAGTTTAGGATGCGTAATGTTACGGTTGATTTCAGGAAAAGTGGGTTTACCCAATAGAAACCGTTACTAATGACCGTTCCGGCATATCTGCCGAAAAAGTCAATACGCGCGAATTGTTTGGCTGGATGATCATAAATCCGGGTAACATGACAACAACGCATATCCCGCAGATGACACCGGCGATGATACTCGGTGTTTGTGGCAGCGATAGTAGATATATGGCTGTCCCTGTTAAAGCAAGCATGATAAGTATAGCCGTAAAACCGGATAATTTGATGCCGTCGAAGTTCTTTTCCTGTGTTTTCATAATGATCGTTATTTGATATTATTTTGATATCACAAAATAAGACAAAGTTTCGGACATATGCAAATAAATTATGGACTTTTTATGAGTAGATATATAAAATATTCTATAGCTTTGTCTACTTAAAAATTACACGATTGGAATTTCAGTTAGACACAGATAATAAGGAGTTTCAGGATGCCCTGCAACTGATCACTCATACACGTCAGTCCGTCTTCTTGACCGGGAAGGCCGGAACGGGTAAATCCACGTTCTTGAAATACATCTGCGCACATACGAAAAAGAAATATGTCGTATTGGCACCGACAGGGATAGCCGCGATTAACGCGGAAGGGGTGACGCTTCATTCTTTTTTTAAATTACCTTTTCGCCCGATGTTGCCCGATGATCCGGATTTGAGTCTGAAGAACGGACGGATCTTCGAGTTTTTCAAATACAGGAAAGAGCATCGGAAGTTGATTTCGGAAGTGGAATTGATCATTATAGACGAGATTTCGATGGTACGGGCAGATATCATCGATTGTGTCGACCGGATCTTGCGTGTCTTTTCCGGTAATATGCGTTTGCCGTTCGGAGGCAAGCAATTGCTGTTTGTCGGCGACGTCTTCCAATTGGAGCCGGTGGTCCCTGCCGACCAGAAAGAAATATTAAGTCTCTTCTATGCCAGTCCGTTTTTCTTTTCGGCCCGTGTCTTCAAAGATATAAATCTGGTCCCGATCGAATTGCAGAAAGTGTACCGGCAGACAGATCCTGTATTTATCAATATTTTGGATCGTATCCGTAGCAATATTGCCCGGAAACAGGAGTTGGATACTTTGAAATGCTCGCTATTTCCCTGATTTTATACCTCGAAACGAGGATATGTACATCACGCTTGCCACCCGGCGGGATCAGGTGGATTTTATCAATGAACGGAAGTTGGGGGAATTGCCCGGTGAAGAGTTCGTTTCTCACGGCAAGATCGAAGGTGATTTCCTGAGTCGTCTCTACCGACACAATTAAACCTATCCATCAAGGAGCAGGCCCAGGTTATTTTATCGATAATGATTATGAACGTCGTTGGGTCAATGGTACGATCGGTATGGTGTCGGGGATCGAGAGAATGGGAATGTCTACGTCCTGTTAGAGGACGGGAGGGAATATCTGGTCGAGCGACTTCTTGGCGCAACTATAAATATAAATACAACGAAAAGGAGAAAAAGGTCGAAGAAGAAATTGTCGGTACTTTCGAGCAGTTGCCGATTCGTCTTGCCTGGGCGATCACCGTGCATAAGAGCCAGGGGCTTACGTTCAGCCGTGTCGTGGTGGATTTGACAGGCGGCGTGTTTGCCGGTGGCCAGACATTATGTCGCTTTAAGTCGTTGTACGTCTCTGGAAGCTGGTGCTGAAAAGCCGGATTTCTCCGCATGATATCTTTGTGCGGAAAGAGATCGTCCAGTTCAGCCAGATGTTTAATGACCGGCAGTTGATTGAAAAAGTTTGCGTGAAAGTGAGGCGGAATTGTTGTATGCACGTGCCGCCCGTTGTTTTAAATCCGGCAATGTGAAAGAGATGGTTGAGGCTTTCGCTGCTGCTGTCAGTAAGCGGAATGAGCTGGAAAAGCCAGAAGTGCAACGGTTGCTCCGTATGAAATTGCAAACTATGAACACTCAACGGGCGCAGATCAAGAAACTCCAGGAGGAGATACACGCCCAGCGGGAGATTCAGAAAGAATATGCCCACGAATACTATTTGATGGGGAATGAATGTATTACGAAAGCGCACGATCCGAACGCAGCTATTCGCTCTTTCGACAAAGCGCTCAAGCTTTATCCTGAGTTTGTGGATGCTTGGTACGTAAGGAGTGACCCTTCTCGATATGGGTGACGGTTTCCAGGCGGTTACTTGCCTGAATGAAGCCGTGCGACTGAACCCGAAATCATTTAAAGCGCGTTATAATCGTGGAAAATCTTATCTTCAACTGAAATATTACGACGAGGCCGTTTCTGACTTTATGAAAGCTGTCGATCTGAAACCGAAGCACGCTGCAGCCCATGAATATCTTGCCGAAGCATTTCTGCATATAGGGGAGGAAGAGTTGGCTCGGCAGCATCAGGATATTGCCGATGACCTTCGTAATGGGAATGAAAATTAATAAGTTGTCATTAATTTTGTACAGAAATATAATAAAAGCGTGATTATAAGGTTGTATCTTTGTGATGCAATGTTAAATTTTGTAGAGGGTATTCATTAAAAACAAATTTCTGTATGAAAAAGTTATCTGCTTTTTTGTATGTGTTTTGATATGCATAGGGTTCTCCGTAAAAGCTCAGGTGACAACTTCCGTACTGAGCGGAAAAATTATCGACGATCAAATGAGTATGTGATAGGAGCTACGGTGGTAGCGGTACACGAACCATCCGGAACCATGTATGGTGCGGTAACGAATGTGGATGGTCGTTACACGATCCAGGGAATGCGTACCGGAGGACCCTATAAAGTGGAGATTTCTTATGTCGGTTATAAAAAGGCTGTTTTTACGGATATCAGGTTGGAATTGGGCAATACATATGTCCTGAATGCGACCTTGTATCCCAGTTCGGAGCAATTGGGAGAAGTGGTAGTCACTGCTGATGCAAAAGCGAATATCGGTGCATCCGAAAATTTTTCTACAGGAAGGATACAGGAGACTCCGACGGTCGACCGCAATATATATGATGTCGTAAAGAATATGCCGATGGCCATGACCTCCAAAAACGGAGGGATCACGTTTGCCGGCTCCAATAACCGTTATAACAGTTTCCAGATCGACGGTACGGTGAGCAATGATGTTTTCGGGCTGGCTCCGTCGGGTACAAACGGTGGTCAGACGAATGCCAATCCGATTTCGATGGATGCCATCCAGGAAATCCAAGTGGTGGTCGCTCCTTTCGATGTTCGCCAAAGCGGTTTTACCGGAGGTGGCATCAACGCTATTACCAAACAGGGAAACAACACATACCATGCATCGGTCTATTCTTATTTTACGAATGAAGGTCTTTACGGAAAGTACAATGCTTATAAAGATAACATAAAGGATAAATTGACGGAACAGCCCACAAAAACTTTTGGCGGGACGTTGAGTGGTCCGATCATCAAAGACAAGCTGTTTTTCTTTGCCAATGCAGAAAACCGTAAGGAATCTTATCCCTCCCGTTTCTATGCCGGATATGACGAGAAAGGCTTTTCTACCGATATGGCACAGAAAATAGCCGATAAGTATGAAGAATATACCGGAATCCGTGAGAGTTTCGGATCACGCGATGTAGATCAGAGGGCCTTTAATTTCTTAGGACGTATCGACTGGAATATCGACCGGAACAATAAACTGGCTTTCCGTTATCAGTATAATAACTCATACGATGACATTTTCAGCCCGTCAAGCACGACCTACTTCTTTAACGGGAGTGGTTACCGGATGAAAAATAAGACGAATTCGTTTGTGGCCGAGTGGAACTCCCATTGGAGCGATGTCTTGTATAACGAGTTCCGTGCAGGTGTTACGACAGTCCGGGATGAACGCCAGGTGGCTTACCAAGGCCGAACGTAAAGATTAACGGTAGTGATAACAGCGGAACAAACAATACGACGGTCAACATCGGTACGGAGTATTCTTCAGGAGCAAACGCCCTGGATCAGGATATTTACACATTTGAGGACAATCTTTCCTGGTATAAGGGAAATCATACTTTTACCTTCGGTACGCACAATGAAATATTCCGGATGAAGAACCTCTTTATCCAGGCCGTTACCGGCTCATGGGAGTTCGGTTCGATGGACGCATTCTTGAATGACAGTCTTCCAAATATGTATTCAAGTATACGGACCCCGATGTGACGGGCGGTAACTATCGCTATACGCCTATTATTAAAGCTGGTCAGTTTGGCTTCTATGCACAGGACAAATGGGATGTTGCCGATAATTTTTCGCTGACTTACGGTTTACGTTTTGATATCCCTTTGTTGTTTAATGATCCGACAGTCAATAATGAATTCAATGAATATGCCGCAAGCAAAAATATTAAGGAAAGAGTAGGAGAAATGCCCGGCGCCAAAGTGATGGTATCTCCCCGTCTGGGATTCCGCTGGTATACGGACGATAGCCGGACCACCTTGATTCGTGGTGGACTGGGGTTGTTTACGGGGCGCGTTCCTTTTGTATGGCTTTCCAATGCTTATAATAATACCGGGGTTGAGCAGAAAGGTACGACTATCTTTGCTTCCGGTTCGACTTCCGCCCCTTCGTTGGGACAATATGCGGATGATCCGATCGGAGCCATGAATTCCCAAAAGGGAAATCCTGCGACCCCCGATATCGTGACCGTGTCCAAAGACTTTAAATATCCGCAGGTTTTCCGTGTGAACTTGGCATTGGAACGTGTCTTGCCCGGTAATGTGAAGATGACTTTGGAAGGGCTATATTCCAAAACATTCAATAACGTATATTTTGAGAACCTGGCATTATCGAGCAATGCCAAAGTCTATGCCGTTCCGGGTGTGGAAACTTCCGCCACTCCTTATTACTCCGTAGATAAGAAGTATTTCAGTATTACCAATCTGAAAATACGAATATGGGATATACCTATTCTCTGTCCGCCTTGTTTGAAAAGAGCTTCCATTTCGGTTTGGACTTGGCTGCGTCTTATACGTTCGGGCATTCCAAATCGGTGTATGACGGAACCTCTTCTGTGGCTTATTCCAACTGGAAATATAATTATGCGGTAGATTCCAATAACCCTGGTCTGGCTTATTCCATGTTCGATATCCCTCACCGTGTGATGGTTTCTGTCGGTTATCGGACTCCCCGCTATGCCAAAGGCTTCATGGCAACTACCGTCTCTCTTGTCTATAACGCTACGTGGACAGCGTTACAGTTTGACGATGAACGAATCTTACTACGATGCCGAGAAAAAGAAAACGGTCTATATCGACTACAACGGTGACGGCTGGGGTGGAAACTCATTGCTTTATATCCCGACTGAAGACGAACTGCAGAAGATGGACTTCAAGACAGAAGAAGACCGTCGGAAGTTTGGCGAATGGATCGAAGGCGACAGCTATGCAAAGAAACATCGTGAGCGTACGCCATGCGTAACTCCAATTCGGCTCCGTGGGAAAACCGGGTCGACCTGCATGTGGCGCAGGATATCTTCGTGCTGAAAGACCGTGGCAGCAAATTCCAGGTGACATTCGACGTTACGAACTTTGCCAATATGTTGAATAAGAAATGGGGAACCACTTACACCGCTGCCTATAACGTAATGCCTTTGCAGGTAATCGGCAGTAAGAAGGGTGAAGATGGCAACTACACAAACACATATGCTTATAATTCGAGGAATACGATCACCAAGAATGATGTTTTGTCTCGCTGGCATGCCAGATCGGTATTAAATATATTTTCTAAACCTATATGTATAGATTTCAGACATTCATATTAGTAAGTCTCTTTTCGATAATCTGTTTGTCGATAGCCGGGTGTACGGCTCACTCGAAGAAGGAACGCTACGTCGTAGTCCTGTCTATGGACGGTTTTCGTTCGGATTATCCGTCGCATGCACATACGCCGACGCTCGATTCATTGGCCTGCGTTGGGGTGAAGGCTGCTTTTCGTCCCAGCTTTCCGAGTGTGACTTTCCCGAACCATTACAGTATGGCGACAGGCTTGCATCCGGATCATCATGGATTGGTGAATAATTTCTTTTATGCCCCCGATCTGGATAGCGTCTATGTGATGGGAAATCCGAATCCAGCCTTTTTCGGAGGAGAGCCGATCTGGAACACGGCGGAAAAGCAGGGTGTCCGAACCGCCTCGTTCTATTGGGTCGGTAGTGAATATCCGATACAGGGACGCCGGCCTTCCATCTGGAAACCGTTCGATAAGAATGTTCCTTTTTCTGACAGGGCGGATTCGGTGATTGCCTGGTTGCAACTGCCGGAGGAAGTCCGCCCGCACCTGATCATGTGGTATATGGAAGAACCGGACGGAGTCGGGCATAGGGCAACCCCCGATTCGTCGGCAACCCTTTCAACGGTTGAACATTTGGACCGTATATTAGGTGACTTCTTTGCTGAAGCCCGTAGGCTGGATATCTTTGACCAGATTGATTTTATCGTCCTGTCTGATCATGGCATGGCAACTTATTATCCGGAGAATTATGTGAATCTGAACGATTATCTGCCTCGCGACAGTTTCGATTATGTTTTCGACGGAGTGCCGACTTTGCTTTATCCGAAACCGACTTATACAGATAGCGCTTATGCAATCCTGAAGCGTGTACCTCGTGTAACGGTTTGGAGAAAGAATGAGATTCCGGAAAAGTTCGTGTATGGAAAGAATCCGCGTATAGGCGATCTGTTCGTATTACCGGATATCGGGACGTATCTGCAATTCCGCCCCGAATCGTGTCCTGTATTCGCGGCTACACATGGATATGATAACTTTGCTCCGGAAATGGAGGCCATCTTCTATGCTGCAGGGCCTTCCTTCAAACAGAATGTCGAGCTGCCGGTGATGGCGAATGTCAATTTGTATCTGATAATTGCCCGCTTGCTGGATCTGCAGCCGGCTCCTAATGACGGAGATAGCGTGGTTGTTTCAACATTGTTCAGATAAGTATAATTTGCTTTCATCTGAGTGTAAGCGGACTTGGAAGGCCACTATTTAAGTGCAATAACCATACTTCTATTGCAAAACCGCTTAACCATAGACCTTTTGCCCTTAGTCGAATAGGTTTCGCCTTAGTCAAAAGCCCTTTCGACTAAGGGCGAAAACCTTTTTTGCCTTTGGTCGAAAAGTAAAAGAGTAGTAGCCTTGGTTATAAATCTCAGTGTATATGTTTGTTAGTTTGGGTTGTTACGTCCTTATTTTTCACTAATATATAGTTGTGGATATAAAGCGGGAGGTGGCATGGTCAACTTGAATCAGGACGAGACACGTTTGTTCATAACCTGAAAAAGAAAAAGCCCGCAAATGAACTGCGAGCTTCTTGTAGTGCGTCCGGGGTTCGAACCCGAGTTTCCGCCGTGAGAGGGCGGCGTCCTAGACCACTAGACGAATGCACCGGGTAGTCTTTGTTTGACGTTGCGAAATTAGTAAATATTTTATTCCGATGTATCATTTGGAGAAATTTTTTTGAAGAAAATGTTTGTCTCCTGTCATTTTGGTATCCAAATTCTATGTGTCTCCACTAAAAGGCGTTAAAAGAGGTGTCAAATTCGTTTGTATTTCATTTGCGTTCAAGTTTATTTATTCTACCTTTGCCTTCTGTTATTGAACAATATACTATTGAACAATTACTAATACCAGTATTAAAATAACTAATATTATGGCAGAATTAAAAGAAAAACTTTTCTCAGAATTCGCACCTGTGTCTACTGAAGAGTGGATGGCGAAGATTACGGCCGACCTGAAAGGGGTTCCGTTTGAGAAAAAGCTTGTTTGGAAGACAGGCGAAGGATTTAATGTGAATCCTTTCTATCGTGCAGAAGACATCGAAGGTTTGAAGACTACCGAGTCTCTTCCCGGTGAATTCCCTTATGTTCGCGGAACAAAGAAGGACAACGATTGGAAGGTGCGCCAGAACATCGAAGTCACCTGTTTCAAAGGTGCTAATGAAAAAGCCCTTGACATCCTGAATAAGGGTGTGACGTCTCTTGGCTTCATCATTAAGGGAAGCGACGTAAACGCTGAAAACATTGCTACCTTACTTGACGGGATTTGTCCTGAGTGTGTGGAACTGAATTTCAATACTTGCAACTGCAAGGCTGAAATGCTGATCGGTATTCTCGCCGACTATTTCAAAGGCAAAGGCGCAGACCTGGAAAAATGCAAAGGGTCTGTAAACTACGACCCGTTCAAGAAACCTCTGGTAAAAGGTAAGGAAAATGAAAACTGGGTGGAAGCTGCTGCCGCTGTGCTCAAAGCGGGTGCTGCTCTGCCGGGTTACAAAGTATTGGCAGTGAATGCTTCTACTTCAACAATGCAGGTGCTTATATCTCTCAGGAGTTGGGATATGCATTGGCTTGGGGAAACGAACTGCTGGCTAAGCTGACCGAGGCAGGCCTGGACGCTACGGAAGTGGCCAAGAAGATCAAATTCAATTTCGGTATCAGCTCCAACTACTTCATGGAAATCGCCAAGTTCCGTGCCGCTCGTTGGCTGTGGGCAGAAATCGTTGCCGCCTACAACCCTGCTTGCCAGTGCGCTTGCAAGATGCATGTTCATGCACAGACTTCGGAATGGAACATGACGGTTTATGATGCCCACGTAACTTGCTGCGTTCACAGACGGAAGCCATGTCTGCTGCTCTTGCCGGTGTCGATTCGATCACGGTTCGTCCGTTCGACAAGACTTATCAGACTCCGGACGACTTCTCCGAACGTATAGCCCGCAACCAGCAGTTGTTGTTGAAGGAAGAATGTCATTTGGATAAGGTTGTCGATCCTTCTGCCGGTTCTTATTATGTGGAAGTTTTGACAAACTCTCTGGCTGATGTAGCCTGGAAGTTGTTCTTGGAAGTGGAAGATAAGGCGGTTTTGGTGCGGAAGTCGCTTCCGGCGAAATCCAGAAAGCAGTTAACGCATCCAACGAAGCCCGCAAGAAAGCAGTCGCTACCCGTCGTGAAATCCTGTTAGGAACCAACCAGTTCCCGAACTTCAACGAAGTGGCTGCCGAAAAGATCCAGAACGAAGCTGCCGGTTGCTGCTGTGGCGGTGGTCACAATTGCGGTGAAGCGACTATCACGGCTCTCGATTTCTCACGGGGTGCTTCGGAATTTGAAGCTTTGCGTCTGGCAACGGAAAAGAGCGGCAAGACTCCGAAAGTATTCATGCTGACGATCGGTAACCTGGCTATGCGCCTGGCTCGTTCTCAGTTCTCAAGCAACTTCTTTGCTTGTGCAGGATATAAGGTCATTGATAACTTAGGCTTCGATACGGTTGAAGCGGTGTGGAAGCCGCTGTTGAGGCTGGTGCTGCAATCGTGGTTCTTTGCTCAAGCGATGATGAATATGCAGAATTGGCTCCTGCTGCTTACAAGGCTTTGGCCGGAAGAGCAGAATTTGTTGTAGCCGGTATGCCTGCTTGCATGGAAGATCTGAAAGCAGTAGGCATCGACCAATATGTAAATGTAAAGAGCAACGTGCTTGAGACATTGAAAGCTTTCAACGTAAAATTAGGAATTAATTGATTTATGATTTATGATTTATAATTTATGATTGGCAGTTCGTTGCCATGAATCATAAATCGCAAATCATAAATGGTGAATCTCAAATCATCAGAGATATGAGACCAAATTTTAAAAACATAGATATAAAGAATGCCGGTTTTGCAGCTACTAATGCTGCCGAATGGGCAAAAGCCAATGGCATCGAGGCCAATTGGAAAACACCCGAGCACATCGAGGTGAAACCCGTATATACTAAAGAAGACCTGGAAGGTATGGAACATCTGAACTATGCTTCCGGTCTGCCTCCTTATTTGCGTGGTCCGTATAGCGGCATGTACGCTATGCGTCCCTGGACAATCCGCCAGTATGCAGGTTTCTCAACTGCTGAAGAGTCCAACGCATTCTACCGTCGTAACCTGGCTTCCGGCCAGAAAGGTCTGTCTGTCGCTTTCGACCTTCCGACGCACCGTGGTTATGATGCCGACAACGAACGTGTGGTAGGTGATGTCGGTAAAGCCGGTGTTTCTATCTGTTCGTTGGAAAACATGAAAGTTTTGTTCGATGGTATTCCTTTGAATAAGATGTCTGTATCCATGACAATGAACGGTGCCGTACTTCCTGTACTGGCATTCTATATCAATGCCGGTTTGGAACAGGGCGCCAAGTTGGAAGAGATGGCCGGTACGATCCAAAACGATATCCTGAAAGAATTCATGGTGCGTAACACTTATATCTACCCGCCTGAATTCTCCATGCGTATCATTGCCGATATCTTCGAATACACTTCTCAGAAGATGCCGAAGTTCAACTCCATCTCCATCTCCGGTTACCACATGCAGGAAGCAGGTGCGACGGCCGATATCGAAATGGCTTATAGCTTTGCGACGGTCTTGAATATCTTCGTGCCGGTGTGAATGCAGGTATCGATATCGATGCTTTCGCTCCGCGTCTGTCCTTCTTCTGGGCGATCGGTGTGAACCATTTCATGGAAATCGCAAGATGCGTGCTGCACGTATGTTGTGGGCGAAGATCGTGAAGAGCTTCGGTGCCAAGAACCCGAAATCTCTGGCTTTGCGTACTCACTGCCAGACTTCTGGTTGGTCGTTGACCGAACAGGATCCGTTCAACAACGTTGGCCGTACTTGTATTGAAGCTATGGCTGCCGCTTTGGGGCACACGCAGTCTTTGCACACGAACGCATTGGACGAAGCGATCGCTTTGCCGACAGACTTCTCTGCACGTATCGCTCGTAACACTCAGATTTATATCCAGGAAGAAACAAAGATCTGTAAGGAAATCGACCCGTGGGCTGGTTCTTACTATGTGGAATCTCTGACGAACGAATTGGTTCATAAAGGCTGGGCTTTGATCCAGGAGATCGAAAGCATGGGTGGTATGGCGAAAGCTATCGAAACCGGTCTGCCCAAGATGCGCATCGAAGAAGCGGCTGCCCGTACGCAGGCTCGGATCGACTCCGGTATCCAGACAATCGTTGGTGTGAACAAATATCGTCTGCCGAAGGAAGATCCGATCGATATCCTTGAAATCGATAATACTGCGTTCGTAACGAGCAGATCGAACTGCTGAAAGAACTGCGTGCCAACCGTGATGAAGAAGCCGTACAGAAAGCATTGGCCGACATCACGGAATGTGTTCGTACGAAGAAGGCAACTTGCTGGAACTGGCTGTCAAGCAGCCGGCTTGCGTGCATCACTGGGAGAAATCTCCGATGCTTGCGAAGTTGTAGTAGGTCGTTATAAAGCAATCATCAGAACTATATCAGGCGTGTATTCATCAGAAACTAAGAAAGATGCAGACTTCCAGAAGGCTTGTGAGCTGACTGCCGAGTTTGCCAAGAAAGAAGGTCGCCAGCCGCGTATCATGATCGCTAAGATGGGTCAGGACGGACACGACCGTGGTGCTAAGTTGTAGCTACAGGTTATGCAGACTGTGGTTTCGACGTGGATATGGGACCGTTGTTCCAGACTCCGGCCGAAGCTGCCCGCCAGGCTGTAGAAAACGACGTTCACGTAATGGGTGTTTCTTCTTTGGCTGCCGGACACAAGACTTTGGTTCCGCAGGTGATCGAAGAACTGAAGAAGTTAGGACGTGAAGATATCATCGTGATAGCTGGTGGCGTTATTCCTGCACAGGATTATGACTTCCTGTACAAGGCAGGCGTTGCTGCCATCTTTGGTCCGGGTACTTCTGTGTCGAAGGCTGCCGTTCAGATCTTGGAAATCCTGTTAGGTGAAGAATAATAGCTGTAAATTTTTTATTATAATATAGTAGACTGCGTAGCTTTCGATGGAGAGTTACGCAGTTTTTTATTACCATTATAAGTATTGATATGAACAAACAAGCAAAACTAAAACAAGATCAGGATGTGGCAAAAGATGATTTAACTATCATACTATCATATCCACATGTATATCGGTTTAAGCCAATATGTTATGGCATGATAGTTGCTGTTTTGAACTGCCATTCATCTGTCATAACCATCATGGAGAAAAACGATAATATCCTGTGTATCAATTATACGATAAAAACAGGGACCGTTCGGGAACAGGTGCGAAACCTGTTAAAACGGCTTCTTTTTTCATCAAGACAGGCTTTTCTTTTGTCAAAAACAGCTTGCAAAGCCGCTTGAGACCCGGGTGTACCCATCATGGAGACCCGGGTGCGGGAGAGGTGCAGACCCGGGTCTGTGCGAGACCTTTACGGGGGTGTGGGGATGTTTATCCGCCATGTTAGAAGTGTTTTTATGCCCTGTTTTTGCATCTTTTCAAGGAAAAAAGTCGTTTTATATTTAAACGGCCCCGTTTTGTCAATGCTATTTTGGTGCGGTTAGCCTGCCATTTCCCGCCTTCTTTTTCCGATAAAGCCGATTATTTCCTATTTTTGTAACCATTAACAAGTATCTTATTACCTGTCAACAACTACTATGGTTCTAAATTATATCTGGATCGCTTTCTTTCTGATTGCTTTCGTGGTGGCGCTTTGCAAATTAGCATCGGCGGAGACACGGAAGTTTTCACCCATATCATCAACGCTTCTTTTGCTTCGGCAAAGACAGGGTTCGAGATATCCCTCGGACTGACGGGAGTCCTGGCTCTTTGGCTCGGGCATCATGAAAATCGGGGAAAAAGGGGGCGTGATACAAGCCTTTGCCCGGTTGACGGCACCCGTGTTCAGCAAGCTCTTTCCGGGAATACCGAAAGACCATCCGGCAACAGGTTCTATCTTCATGTGCATTTCCGCCAACCTGTTAGGCTTGGACAATGCCGCCACGCCGATGGGACTGAAAGCCATGAAAGAGTTGCAGGAGCTGAACACGCAGAAGGATTCCGCCAGCGATCCGATGATCATGTTCCTTTGCATCAACGCTTCGGGACTAACGCTGATCCCGGTCTCCATCATGACCTACCGGGCACAGATGGGAGCGGCAAACCCGGCTGATGTCTTCCTGCCCCTCATGCTCGCGACCTTCTCTTCTACCCTGGTCGCCATATTGGCGGTCTGCTTCAAGCAACGGATCAACATCCTGCAACGGAACCTGCTGCTTTTCTTCGGCGGATGATCGCGTTCATCGGTGGTCTGGCCTTGCTTTCGGATGATGAGCCAGCAATCGGTCTCCCTCTACTCTACCCTGTTTGCCAACATTTTGCTTTTCTCTATTATATGTGGATTCATTATCAGCGGTATCCGCAAAAAAATCAACGTATACGACACCTTTATCGAGGCGCGAAAGAGGTTTCCAGACTGCCGTGACGATCATCCCCTACCTCATCGCCGTGCTGGTCGCCATTGCCGTTTTCCGGGCTTCGGGAGCGATGGATTTCCTGATCGACGGCATCCGCATGGGAGTCTCGGCAGCAGGGCTGGACACGCAGTTCGTGGAAGGTCTGCCTACCATGCTGATGAAACCGCTCAGCGGCAGCGGGGCGCGGGGTATGATGCTGGATGCGATGAACACCTACGGCGCGGATTCGTTCATCGGCCGCCTTTGTTCCATCGTGCAGGGATCGAGCGACACGACTTTCTACGTCGTCGCCCTTTATTTCGGCAGTGTCGGAATCCGCAACACCTACTATACGATCCCCTGTTCGCTACTGGCCGATTTAGCCGGGGCGGTGGCAGCGGTCACTATGACGTATCTGTTTTTTACCTAATATCAAAATGACACTCCTACCCCATGTAAATCGGATTAGTAGTGCATCTATCTTGGAATTAGCATAGCAGGTAATTATTTTTAACATATCATTCGGTAAGATAAAACATAAAAAGAATAACAATATGGCAATAGCATTCTACGCGGAAGACACCAAGCTTCCGGCAATCAAAAAGAGAGCGGTCGGCAACTGGGTAAAGGAAGTTGCCGCCACATACGGTAAGAAGGTCGGCGATATCAGCTACATCTTCTGCTCCGACGAGAAGATTCTGGAAGTAAACCGCCAGTACCTCCAACATGATTATTATACGGATATCATCACGTTCGATTATACGAGCGGCGATAAGATCTCCGGCGACCTGTTTATCAGCCTCGATACGGTGAAGACTAATTCCGAAGCCTTCAACACTCCCTACAACGAGGAACTCCACCGTACCATCATCCACGCATCCTCCACCTCTGCGGCATCAACGATAAAGGTCCCGGAGAACGCGAGATCATGGAGGCCAACGAAAACAAAGCGCTGGCGATATTGCCGGAGAAATGCCGGGAAAGTTAACTTTCCCGGTAAAAAGAAATGTCTGGAGCCGCTTCCTGTTAAGGATACTACTGAAGAGGTTGTATGATATGTGTGCCTGATAAAAGCCTGCACATGCTCCGGTGAAAACAGAGATTACCGGAGCAATGCTCCCAAAACCGATTACTCACTATCACTACCCAAATACTCATACCAAACGGCTATTTGCTTATTTGCCGGATACTCCCCCGATATTATCACATAGATTTGGATACCTGGAAACAGGCAAATAAGGGATTGGTAACAATAATAAATGATCCGGCATGAAAGGCACAACTATTTTCTTTCTATCTATTCTGTTAATAACGACAGGTTGCAAAAGACTGGATCAAACGGCAGACGACTTGATCACAGTAGATGTAACCAATAATTCTTTTCCCAAAAAGGAACTGGCTCTTCAAGATTTCATGGATGTAGAATATATCCCGCTGGAAACAAACGATGATTTTGTTAATCAAGGGTTTGTGCAGGCTATAGGTAAAGAATTCATATTAGTAAAGAACTATAGGGATGACGGTGATATTTTTGTGTATGACCGGACCGGAAAAGCCATTCGTAAGATAAATCGTAAAGGGCAAGGAGGAGAAGAATACATCTCTTGTAGAAGTGTCACATTGGATGAAGAAAACAATGAAATGTTTATAAACGATTTCTTGGCAAGAAAAATAAAGGTCTATGACTTGGAGGGAAATTTTAAACGAAGTATCAAACAGAAACAAGATGGTGATACCCAGTTTTATTTGGATATATTTAATTACGATAAAGAGAATCTGATTTGTTACGATGAATGCAATCAAGAGATACCATTCCTACTCGTATCGAAGCAAGACGGAAACATAACCAAAGAGATTAGAACCCCATTTAAAGAAAAGAAGCTATTTCTTCAACTTTTAAGACATGAAGGAGGAACAAGAGCTGCCGGACCGGGCGAATACAGTAGAATAATCCCATTCAATGGCAATTGGATTCTATTAGAACCCTCGTCAGACACGATCTACACATTAATGCCCGATTACAATTTGCGGCCGTTTATCGTGCGAACCCCTCCTGTTCACATTATGAATCCAGAATCTTTCTTGGTTTTAAAGTTGGTTTCCGATCGTTATTATTTCATGGAAAGTATAAAGAACGTATATGATTTCAGCAAAGAAGAAGGCTTTCCGAGAACCTACTTTGTGTACGATACAGAGGAAAAGGATTTCTTCAGGTATATCATATACAATGGCGATTATTCTTATAAAAA
>ENA-OQCS01000329-OQCS01000329.1-human-gut-metagenome-genome-assembly--contig:-NODE-329-length-26086-cov-3.297970_pt1 | contig 26086 bp, 43 predicted proteins | sample MGYA00242757_ERZ504575 | MGnify/ENA primary metagenome ERZ504575 (study PRJEB26092, sample SAMD00036297) | human gut metagenome | host: Homo sapiens | study: EMG produced TPA metagenomics assembly of... | reverse complement strand
GGAACCTCGAACAAGGCGGCGGCATTTATGCCGCAAGCAAAGCCACAGTGCAACAACGACGACCGCACCTGCGGCTGAAACAGGGAGGAGTTGTTGGGGCCGCGTTCTGATTTTTCAAAGCCCTGCCAAGGGGCTGCGGAAAAATCAGCTAACGCAACCCGTTGCTGTTGCTTAGCCTGCGGGTCCCAACCCGTAGGAATGTCTATCAGGGGTGTACCCATTTTGTACCGGTTTCTTTTTGTGCGAGGGAGCAGACCTCGAACAACACTATTTATTCTATAAAAGAAAGCGCGATGAATTCTGAGAACTCATCGCGCTTTTTCTCTTATGCGGGTAGTGGGGTCGAACAACAAAAATGATTGAGTGACGTCAAAAGCATATCTGCAACGCGCCTAAACACTTGCTAAAAAGGTAGTGTGGTTGGTTTGTATCCCATGTATTTTGCTACGTTTACAAAAAAGAGTGTTACCAAAACTGTTACCAGATTCAGGCCTGTGCCTTTTTGAATGCCGCGGTGGTAGCGGCAGCAAGATCTTCCCTCTGACCGTCAAGCTCGTGCCGATACACTCCGGCAGTGTCCATGTTCTTGCTGTGGCCTACCAGCATTTTTAGTTGGCTGTCTGTCAGCACGCCGGACTCGACGCTGACGAATGTATGCCGCATCTCATACAGCGTAACCTGTGGCTCAATTCCGTTATCCTTCTGGTACTTCTTCCAGCGCTTGAATAAAGCCTCTGGTTCTGGATCTGGAACAAAGAGTGGTATAGTTCAGCGGGATCCCGGAAGCCTTCAGTAAGGCTGTCTGCGCTTCGTATGCCTCGCGGGCTTCCTTTCCCATATCGAACGAACGAATAGCGTTTTCATTCTTTCCGGTGGTTTCTTCATCCATCCGGTTGATGCTGCGGCGCAGATTGACGGTGTTCCCTTTAATGTCGCCGTACCAGAGCCCCACAAGCTCCCCCGGGCGTACACCTGTAGCCACCGCAAAACGATAGGCATAAATATATTCGTCAAAGACGCGCTTTCCATAGTAAAGGCGGCTATCTACGTCAAACAGGATTTTCAATGCAGATGGCTGTAAAATATTCTTCTTCCCCATCCGGGCATTCTTCGGGATCGACAGCTCAGGAAACAGGGCGCTGTACTTGTTCCGGCGGCACCATTCACAAAGCTGATCTCTGTTGAGCGGATCGTCATAAGGGTTTTGCGGCTCAGAGGTTTGTCACTCGTGCGCTTCCCCCTTTTTTGAGGCAGCGCTTTTTGAAAGACATGTCAATTGCCTTTTGAAGATCGCCCTCGGTCAGCTCGTCGATACGGATGTTCCCACACACCGGGAGAATGTAGTATTCGCCGTATTTATTACACTGGATCACATAGGATGTACCGCAGGTGAGCTTCAGCTCTTCCACCCACTCGGCATAGAGGGTGGCTACCTTCTTCCTGCCGTCCCGGATACTGTCATCCAGCCATGCGTCCGCTTTTGCGTTTGCTTCCCGTTGTCCTGTTCGGCCCGGCGTGCTGCTGTAAAAGCGCTTGCGGGTACCGTTCTTCTGCACCGCGATGCACCAGCGGCTTTCCTTCTCGACCCAAAATGCCGTGTTGGTTCTCTTTTTCATAAAATCCACCTCCATACACAAGGGTACACTTTGACAAGCCTGCCCGGAGGTGGTACAATACAAGTGTTCATGTTGGATTGTACCCTCTGGGGCAAGCCACTCTGCAAACGCTCTCGGTGTTGGTAGCACCGGGGGCGTTTTTTGTTTTTATTGAGCTGTTGCAGATTTTGCAACGGCTGGAAGCAATGTGCAAAATTTGCACATTGTTTGGCCTTACTTCTTCGCTTCAGCTTTTTCGCTGCGCTTACGCCACTGGCTCTTCAGGCCGTCAATATGCTCAAACAGATCAGGCTTGATATCAGCCACATCGGGTCAAGGATAAAGTCCACGCCCTCCCGTCGGGCAAGCTTGGCAGCGGGGACAAAATCACTGTCACCGGCAATCAGAACGATCTGATCAACCTGCTTCTTATACGCGAGTGACGCAATATCAACACCAACACGCATGTCCACGCCCTTTTGCTGAGCCACAAAAACGAAATCGTCCTCGGTCAGCTCTTCCAGCTGCTTTGTGCCAGCAAGAAGCTTGCGGGTCACATCCGGGCGCAGATTGTAGGCCATTTGGTTGGACAATGTACCAAGGCGGAGTGCAAATTTTCTGCGCTTCCGCAATTCTTCCAAAAAGGTCTGCGTCCATGTATAAGTATCAGATTTGTCCAAATCCACATTCTTCTTTGTCAGCGGGTGGTACACGCTGCGGCGGCCTACTGGCTCACAATCGTAATAGAAAATGCGGTACAGCTGACGCTCCTCGTTGCCGTCCTTATCGTGAAGGTGAGCCATACAGTAAGCATTCAGTTCCTTCGCACGTTCCTCGGCGGTCTTTTTGCCCCACAAGTGGGCTGCACGTTTGCGGTAAAAGCCGCCATCAACCAGAATTGCTGTCTTTGCCATTTGTGTTACACTTCCTTTGGTAAAAATAAGACCCCAGGATTCAGCCTTCCCCATATCGGCGGGGGGCTTACTACCAGGGGTCTGTTAAGCATTTTGAAACATCATGTTTCTGACGGCATCCTGTAAAGATGCACCCCTATTATATGCGTTTTTGTTGATTTTGTCAACTCATTTTGCAAAATAATCAATTATTGGTTATTTTTCGCAATTTTAGTGAAATATCGCTTTTCACCCTACCCAGTGCGTCCAGCCTACGGCCTTGCCTCAATGTGCACCTCTTCCAGCTGGGGGCCGGTGTAGATCATGGGCGCATAAGCCGGGTTTGCGGGCATCAGGGTCAGCGTGCCGGGGTTGTAATATACCCGCTTGAGGGTGGCTTCACCATCAATGCGCACCGCTGCGATCTCGCCGTTCTCCACCTCCGGCTGGATGCGGATATACACCACGTCTTATCGTGAATGCCGGCATCCACCATGCTGTCACCGTGGCAGGTCAGGGAAAAATCGCACCGGATGTTCTCCGGCACGTCCACCATTTTTTCAATGTTCTGCTCTGCCGTGATGGGTTCCCCGCAGGCAATGCTGCCGATCAGCGGGATCTTCTTCATCTTTGGCATCGGCTCAAAGCCCGGGGGGATGGTAGGCTTCTTGGGCGCTAGTACAATCGGGTCAGCAATCTTAATATCTGTACGTCCGTACAGATAATTCATATCCACATTAAACAGGTCAGCGATTGCCTCCATAGTTTCAAACCCTGGTTCCCGCTCCCCACGTTCATACATGTTTACACTACTCTTGGACAAATCTAGCTCATCCGCAAGCCGTTGCTGTGACCAGCCTTTTTCACGGCGCAGCGATTTTAGCCGCTCTGCAAAAGTTGCCATCAGCCACCTCCCTATATTATTACAATCAAATAATAGCACATATCGTGCGCAAGTTCAAGCACAAAGTGTGCACTATTCTTTTGCACACATTTTGTGCACTCTGCGAATAGATTTATTTTTCGGTTTTGAGTACAATAAGTGCACAGAAAGGAGGTGACCCAATCAGATGGACGGTAAGACCATCGGCCACAAGCTGCGCGCGTTGCGCGGCGAAATGGACGCAAAAACCGTTGCTGATGCGCTTGGGATCAGCACTTCGGCGCTTTTTTATGTATGAGCGTGGCGAACGCATTCCCCGCGACCAGATCAAAAAGCGCATCGCTCAGTACTTCGGCCAGAGCGTCGAAGAAATTTTTTTCGCAGAATGAGTACATATTGTGCACAAGCTTATTCAATAGGAGGTGAAGAAGATGAGCAACAGCAAAAGGCCCCACGCTCCTAAGGAAGAGAAGCGCGGGGGCGCAAGAGATTCAGCTGTCGCACTTGGACAATCGTTTTAGCTGCCAGATAGACGGAACGGTTATCCAGAACGTGAAGGATTATTCGTTGGTTCAGTCCAGCAATGGAAAAGCATTGTTAAACTTGACCATCGAGATCAGTGCGGAAGTTGTGTCAACCACGATACAAGCGCAGATGCAACAGCACTTGTAATCCACGAGTGACGTTCCATCGTTTCGGAAAACTTGGACAACAATCCCTTCTGCGGAGGAATCTGGTCATTTACGATCATCTCAACAAGATCAACTAACTTCTGGACTTGCTCTTTGTCCGGTGCATCTTCAGCTTCTGCCCTTTCCCGCAGTTCCTGAAAATTCGTCTGGTAGTTGATGGTCGCTGTATTGGCTGTTCCAATTACAGAACCGTAAGCTGTACCGATATTATAAATATTACTCTGACGCTGTTCGGTTTCTTTTCGCTTTTTCTCGACTTCGGTCATATAGAACGCTTTTATTTCTTCCTGCTGCTTTTGGAAGAACGATGCCTGCGTTTCCGTTACATAAAGCCGTTCATTGGCCGGAGTGATAATAACATCGTCTATTTTAATATCGGTTTTTGGGCGAAATCCAACGTACTGACGGTTCGTTGCCGTTTCTCGGTTTGGCAAACTGGAACGGTTGCAATAATTTCACCATCTCGCTCAATTTGCATATTCAGACCATGCATTCTTAAAAAAATTTTCAAAAATCATTTTTCCATTCACCTCCCTTCTGCCCCTTTATTCTACCGCAGGAGCGAGGTGCACACAAGGAGGTGAAACACATGGACAACAACAAAAAGCCCAGCGAACCTGTGGAAGAGGAACGCTGGCGCTGAAGGATGTGCCGACTGGAGAACTTTTGAAGGAACTGATCCGTCATGATGATGTAAGGATTCTAAGCCTTCATCATGACCAAAACGGTGTCGGGAATATCTACATATCTTTACAAATCGGATACTTCGGATGCTCCGAAGTGCCGGATTCTCTTAGTGTGAATGATGTTCAGGACCGATGACGCTGCTCCTGCTTATCCTGATTTATAGCAAGGATGTCATTATACAGTTCTTCGCGGTCATGCCGTGCGATGTACCAGTCTTTGAAAAGCACTTCCAGAAGCTTGATAAGCTTTTGGGCTTCGCCTGGATCGATGTCAACAATCAGATTCACATCTGTTTCCATGTGGGCACCGATGTTACCCAGCTCACGAAGGTTTTTAAGCGCTTCATGCAAATCCGCGGGAATTTTATCTTGAATCCTTTCCATTTCTTTCGCCAAGCTTCTGTCATGGACTCCCCAGAAGTCCCGAATCATTCCTTGCAAGCAGCGGCGGGCCAGCGTAGCAGCCGCCCTTGGACTTTTATCCAGAATAGAACAAGCTTCAAGGTAATCTGTTCTGATGGCTTCCGGGATGTAATCTGGCAGAACCATTCCCGTATACGGAGGATACGTCAATGAGAAAGCGTTGTCGAATCCTGTAATCCGAACGGAATATCTCTCACACGCTGGGCAGCAGTGGTAACGAGCTTGGATTTCATGATCAAGCCATGTGTAGCCAGTTATCGCTAATTCGTCCGCATCTCGGCCGTAATCAATCGTTCGGATTTTCGTATTATCACTTTTCTCGATAAATTCAACTCCGCAATATGGACATCTAAATTTTGTTTCAGGCATTTCAACATCTCCCTTCCGCTCAAGTATACCGCAGAAGGGAGCCACCCACAAGGAGGTACATATTCACCATGAACGACATCATCTTATCCACCCAGAACGGCGAACCGGTGGCATCCAGCCGGGACGTTGCCAAGCGCTTTGGCAAGGAGCACAAAAATGTAATGCAGGCCGTCGCAAATCTCGTGGCTGAAAATTCAGCCGCCAAATCCATGTTTCACCCCGCTACTTTTGAGAACCGCGGCAAGAAGTACCCCATGTACCTGATGAACCGCGACGGCTTTTCCCTGCTGGCCATGGGCTTTACCGGCAAGGAAGCCGTGCAGTGGAAGCTCAAGTACATCAAAGCCTTCAACCAGATGGAAAAGCAGCTGGCCGCGCAGCACAAAGAGCAGCAGGCCGTGCAGGATGCCAACATCCAGAGTGCCATCGACCGGGTGATCGAAGCCCGGAAGAAGCTGGACGAGAACACCGCTTTTCTGGACGAGTGCTGCAAGAACCGCGAGGACAGCAAGGCCAAGTATATGCAGGTCAAGGCCCTGTGCGGCGAGTTCAAGGCCATTTACGGCCAGCATTGCGACACGGTGCGCACCATGGAGAACGTGGTGCGCGGCTCCCAGAGCTTCCTTACCAACGCCATTGACAGCCTGACCATCGTTGCCAAAGGCTACCCGTTCTACGCCGCCCTGATGGACAGCCTGCTGGATGGCTGCCCGCCGAAAAGAAGGAGGAATAAAATGTTGAACCCATCAACATTCGCGGCACTTTCAAGCAGATCCCATACTGGAAGCTGCGGGGACGGTTCCACAGCTGCGGCTACCGCGATCAGGAAGTGGCCGAGTACATCGGCATTGGCCGGGACACCATGAGCGGCAGGATGCAGGGGCACAATCCGTGGACCAGCACGGAGATCACTGCAATGTGCGAGCTACTGGGTATCCGGCAGAATGAAATCGGGGAGTATTTCTTCCCGCGTGTCGAGAAAGGAGAATCCGCATGAAGATCAAATCCGGCGTATGGTACTGGCTGGCCGTGGCCAGCGGGGCCGTGGGCCTGCTGTACGGCATGGGGCTGGAGGCAGCTTCCAGACCGGCGGCACCGTCTCGGACGGCGCGTTCGTCACCGCTATGGTGCTGATCCTGCTGGCGGTGTTCTTTGCCCGGCTGGGCTTTGCCGCCCATGACCGGGAGCAGCAGGAGCGCCGCAAGGTGCACCAGCAGCCCCGGAACACCGTAAAGAGCGGCAGGAAGGCAGGCTGAGCATGAGCGACTTCAAGACCTACACCCGTATCTGCGTGGACTGCGGCAAGGTGCTCTGCAATGTCGGACGCTCTGCCCAGCGCTGTCCCGAATGCGGCAAAAAGCACGCCAACGCTCAGAGCCTTGAATGGGATCGTCGGCGCAATGAAGAACTGCAGGCCCAGCGTCAGGGGCTTGCCGCCGAGCGCAGCAGCCTTGCCCTTCACGCCGAGGTCCGCGCAGCTGAAGAAGCCGGTCTGAGCTACGGCAAGTACATGCTGCTGAAAATGCAGGCAAACAAAAAGCCCGCCGGTGCGCCAACACCGACGAGCCCAAAGGGTGATGGAATTTGAAAGCCCCATCACCCTTAATGATATCACATCAGAAAGGATTTTACAAATGAAAGGTATTTTAGCTGAACCGGGCGCAGAGCCCGTGGTCACCACCCTGCCGGACAGCCTGTGGGCCATTGAGAACCGGCTGGGCACCCGCAGTGAGATGATCGTACTGCCACGCACCCCGGCAGTGCTGGTGTACGGCATCATGCAGAGACCTGAACCGTATCTATCGCGGACAGCATATCTACGGCCCCATCCTCTGCTACGGCTGGAAGGCAACAACATCCAGCCCATGAGCAAGGATGTGCAGGCCGAGATGCTGAACCGCCTCAAGGACACGGAGGTGCGGGTATGACTACCTATATCTGCAAATGCGGACGGCGAGTGAAGAAATCCACCGATGCCAGTACCACTGGCAACCGTCTGTCTGGCTATGCACCCGGCCATGAGTGCTGGGGATGCCCCTACGCCATGCCATACGGAGACTTTCAATGGGATGAAGTGCTAGAACTGTCAGCCGGGAGACTCGGGGCTATGAGTGTCGGATGAGCAAGACTCTCACTTATGCATCAGAATTCTCTGGCTCCATCAAGGACAAATGCACCTGTCGAGTGCACAGTTTGGACTTCGACTTTTTGTCTCAGATCTCCGCATGGATCAAAGATACTTATCCAGACAGAGAGATTTTTGGCTCGTTTTCCAAAGATATTCGTGCATCGGACTATGGATCTGACGGCCGTTACTGCCTGACTATCACCTGCGCTCAGAATCTGAAAGGTGTTGCCGCAAAAAGAGAGCTGCTTGGTCAGTTTTTTACCCCGAATGGCAGCCGCAAGGACATGACCCCACAGCAGGAGATGGAAAAGATTCTTGCCGACATTAAAAAAGCAACGGAGGTTTTCGCATGTGCACCTGCCAGAATGCGGATGCTGCTGTGACTACGGCAGAGAATGCTGCGCAGAATGCCGCAGCGGCAACGCCGACCACCTCGGAGAACGCGGCGGATGTAAGCGCATCAGCCCCGCTGTGTCCCCGCAAGCCTGCAGATCGGCCCCTGCCGCATTGGCGGACGGTTCTTCTGCACCACTTCTCTCAATGACTGGTGGTGCCCCGCAGGAGAAGCCCCTGACTTTCATTCGGGAGGACAAGTGCCCGGAGTTTGATTATTCCGGCCTGCCTGAACAGACTGTGGCGACCCTGCATCTTGCAGAAAACGGATATCTTCACGCAAGAAACTGGCCGAAAAGGGTCTCGTTTACATGGGTGACAACATTGCACTGGCACACGATGAGCTGTGCGGAGTTGTCGCACAATGCGACAACTCGAAGCACGGCAACCGTGGAGAGGACAGTTTCCGTGCATGGTGCCTGCACATTGGCATCACCAAAGACAGCGCCTACCGGCTGCTGCAAGTCTCCGCACTGCTGGCTGACAGCAGCCCCCGGCAGCAGGCCATTCTGGAAAGCTTGCCGCCCACCCTGCTGTACGCCGTGGCAAAACCCAGCGCCCCGCCGGAGCTGGTGGAGAAGGTCAAGAACGGTGAGGTCACCACGAACAAAGCCTATCAGGATCTGCTCAAGGAAAACCAGCAGCTCCGCACCGACCGGGTGGAGGCCATGAACCAGGCAGACCGGGAACGAGCCGTGCCGACCGGGCCGAATCCGAACGGGACAAGGCCCGTGCAGACCAGCTGAGCACCGCCAAGGATTGCAACCGGCTGGGGCTGAAGGCCTCACAGGAAAAAGACCGTGCCGACAAGGCCGAAGCCCGTGCCAAGGATGCTGAGAACCAGCTTTCCGGCTCCCGGCAGGTGGCCGAAGCGGCAAAGCTCCGGGCGGACAAGCTGCAGGAAGAAAATGCGGCCCTGAAAAAGCAGCCCATCGCCGCTGTGGTGGATGAGGAAGAGGTAGACCGGCGGGCCAAAGCTCTGGCTCACCAGTGGGATGAGGAAGAACTGGACCGTCTGGCAGCAGAAAAGGCCTGGGGCCTTGCAGATGCCCGGAATTCTGAACTTGCCAAGGATAACACTGCCCTGCGCAAACAGCTGGCCACACTCCAAGCCCGCGCCAATGACAATACACAGGCCGATTTTGAGACCGCCAACTACTGCGCCAGCCTGTTCCGTTCGGCATGGGACACCTGCAAAGGCAGCTATTCCCGCCTGACCGGTGAAGATCTGGAGAGCACCTTCCAGACCCTGTGCGGCGCACTGAACAGCATCATGGAAGAAGCTTCCCTGCTCTGCCGTCAGCCCGCAGATTATGACGGAGGTGCAGCTGATGAACCCGATGTATGATCTTGCGCTGGACGGCTACGGCCCGCCGCTTGAGCCGCCCGACAACTATTACTTTTTGCCACGCGAACAGGAAGCAGAACAGGAGGATCCCGAAAATGACGAATGAATTGACCGTCCGGGTGGAGCACCCGGAACTGCCCGCGATCCGGTGGAACGAAGCCGAGGTGCAGCAGAATCTGACCGAGATGCTGGCCGCCTACACCGGCCGCATCTACACCCCGGACACCATCAAGGATGCCAAGCTGACCGCGCCGCCGTGAACAAGCTGGACAAGCAGCTCAGCGATGCCGCCCGCAGCGCAAGCTTTTACATGAAGCCGTTGGAAGAGTTCTTGCAGAGTGCCAAGCAGATGCAGGGTCAGTGCAAGGCTGTCTCCGGTGCATTGACCAGCAGGTCAAGGCAGTGGAGGAAGCCGAACGGCAGGATAAGCAGGACGCGCTGCAGGCTGTTTATGCCGACTGCATCGGAGAACTGCGGGAGCTTATCCCCTTTGACCGCCTGCTGGTGCCGCAGTGGCTGAACAAGACCTATGATCTGGCAAAGGCCAGCCGGGAGCTGCGCCGGGATGTTGAAACACGGCGGAAAGAGTTGAAAATCATTCAGGACACCTGCGGCGAAGATGCTGAAGCCTGCAAGCTGGGATATCTTCGTGTTCTGGATCTGAACGCCGCGCTTGCCGAACACCTGCGCCTGCAGGACAACCGGGAAAAGCTGCGCCGGGCAGAAGCAGAAAGGCAGGCCGCAGAACGTGCCCGCGCAGCCGCACCGGTAATCATCCCTCCCACCGAGGAAGAGCGTCAGCTCAAGGCGGAAGCTGAACAGAGCGCCCAGAGCAACGCCTTTATCACCGCTTCCGGTCGCTGGACTGTGAAGTGCTGCAGCGCTTTGCAGTACCTGCCAGCCGGAAGCTCCTGCCCGCAAGCAGTATCGTTTCTGGGTAGAGTTCACCCGCGAGGATATCGCATGGTTCAAGCAGGGAGCCGCAGAGCGCGGTTTCCGCTATGGTTCTATCAAATAATTTTGGAGGTATTTACTTATGGCACTTACTCGTTCCGGCGCACCCGCGCTACTTCGTCCGTTTCCAATGCACAGGCTCTGGCAAACCGTTCCGTCCAGAACGCCAACCGTGCAGCCAGCACTGCTGTGCAGGCCGCATCCCCGTCCGTTCCCGTGGAGATCACTGCTGCCGATGGCCAGCACCTCGTCGTCAGTTTTGACGAAGTACGGCGTTTTATTTGCGACAAAGCCACCGACACCGAGTGCAAGATCTTTCTGGAGACCTGCAAGCAGTACAAGCTGAACCCCTTTACCAAAGAGGCTTACCTGATTCACTACGACAACAAGAACGATGACACCGCCAGCACCATCGTGCTGGGCAAGAACTGCTACATGCAGATGGCCGAGCGCAACCCAAACTTTGACGGTTTTGAAGCGGGCGTGATCGTCCTGACCGCAGATGGCCAGCTGCTGAACCGTGAGGGATCTATCGTCTATGATGGAGACGGCGGCGAGACCCTTCTCGGCGGCTGGGCAAAGGTCTACCGCAAGGACCGCACCCGCGCCGGCTATGAGGAAGTCAAGCTCAGCGAGTACGATACCGGCAAATCCCTCTGGAGCGGCAAGAAGGCCACCATGATCCGCAAGGTGGCTTTGGTACACGCCCTGCGTGAAGCGTTCCCGTCTACCTTTGGCGCTCTGTGCGATGAGAGCGAGGTGCGTGTGGATGCCGAAAGCACCGCTCGTGAGGTGCCGCCTGAAGATCTGCCGGTGCTGGATCCTTACGCAGGCTCCCACCGTCACCGCAAGACGGCAGGCACCCTGATCCCTGCCCCGAATGCACCCTCTGCAGAGGAAAACGCCGATGATCCGTTTGGCGGTGATGATGCATGATCGTCCAGACCAAGAACGGCATCATGCTGCACGGCGAGATCGCCAAAGACCCGGTGCTCCGGGATGCCGGGCAGAAGCGGGTGCTGAAATTCGACCTGAAAGCCAGCCGCACACAGGATGAATCCGGCAAATGGCAGAGCTTCTTTGTGGGCGTGAACCTCTGGCACGGCATTGACCAGTGGGATGGCATGCTGCAGAAAGGCGATCAGGTCACGGTTTTTGCTCAAAAGCTGAAAGAGCGGGAGTATAACGGCAAGATCTACTACGATGTGGACGCGGATGATGTTCAGCCCGGCGGGCTGGTGACATTCCGCTGGCTGCAGCAGATGATCGACTGATGGCACAGCCCGGCCCTCCGCCGGAACCTGCAGAACCGGCAGCAAACCCGGCAGACCTTCAGGGTGCGCAGATGTACCCGGCGAAAGCCTTGCAGACTACGCGCCGCACAGCACCAGCGCTCCGGAAGCGGCCCCTTCTGCTGAGTATGACCCCATCAACGATGATGCCGACGACCTGCCGTTCTGACCTCGCAAGCTGTGCTATCCGGCTATACGGGCATTTCACACGAAAGGAGGTCGGGCTGTGGGCATCGACACAACACGCGGCTTCGTAGCATTTCCCCGCGGTCTGATCGACTGGGAATGGTATACCGAACCCAACACCGCCCGCCTGTTCTTTCATCTGCTGCTCACGGCCAACTGGCAGGAAAAGCAGTGGCAGGGCATCACCATCCACCCCGGAGAACTGGTTACAAGCCAATCTCAGCTGGCAAAACAGCTGAATTTGTCAATTCGGAATGTTCGGACTGCTTTGGAGCACTTGCAGGCGACAGGCTATGTGACAGTCAGAACCGGGCCAAAATACAGCGTTGTTTCAATCAATAATTATAATTTGCTCATTGGTGCTGACAGGCAAAGTGACAGTCAGGCGACAGCAACCGACAGGCTGCGACAACAACTTAACAAATATAACAAAGAAACCATTAAAACAATCGTCGTCTGCGCGTGCGCGCGAGATGCCGGGACGAGGACGACGATCCATCCTGCAGTGGATGAATTTGAATCCTGTATCTGCAAGCTGAGTGCCACCAGTAAAGCTGAGCTGATGGCCTACGCGGATCGGCTGGGTTCAGAACTGGTATCTGCCGTGATCCTGAAGTGTTCTGATCTGGGCGGGCACAGCTGGGCCTATGTCCGCAAGGCGCTGGCAGAAGCTGAATCGCAAGGGTGCAGGTCCGCCGAGGAATACCGCCTGACGAATCCGATCGGTGCCGGACGGAATAAACGTGTAGACCGAACCGAACCCAGCGGGAATGACTGGCTGAAGAATGCCACGCGGCGCAGGCCGCTGATAAAAAAGAAGCAGCAAAGGAGGACGCATCCGATGTATCGGAACACTGAACACTACCCGGACCCGACGGCGGGTGCCGCCCTCTGTCAGCTGCGCAGAAAGGAGAACCGTTTGAATACCGGAAAACAGTTTGAAGCGGACTGGAAGAAGTCCATGCCGCCGGATGCCTGGTGCTATCGGCTGAAGGACAGCGCCGCTACCTACTACGGCGGCAACGAAAACTTGAGCTTCTCTGTGGACAACATCTGTGACTTCGATGTCTACCGTTACCCCATGCACCACTATTTTGAACTCAAGACCATCGAAACACCCAGCATCCCGCTGACGAAGATCTTTGGCAGCTTTGACCGGGACAAACAGAAATATCATAAGCTCAAACATATCACCGACATGGCCGCTGCGGCTTCCTACAAGGGCCAGACGGCCCATGTGGTGATAAACTACCGCGGCAAGGTGAACCGCACCTTTGCCGTGCCCGCCAGCGCTGTGCTGGAGTACATGCAGACCCAGACCCGCAAAAGTATCCCGTGGCAGTGGGCTGCCCTCAACGGCATTGAGGTGGAGCAGCACCTGCTGCGGGTTCACTGGCGGTATGACGTGGATGGGCTGCTGAAAAAACTGGAAGGAGATCATGCTGGGAATGGCAGATATCAGAACATGGACACCCGAGAGTGATGTCCTAAAGCCGGGAGAGATCAGTGGTGTGCAGGAAATCCGGTCGTGGTTTGAACGCCTGCCCCGGATGCGGGCGCTGATCCGGCAGCAGCAGGAACACATCGAAAGCCTGCGCAGCGCCGCCACCACGACTACCTCCAGCAACTCCGGTGCGCCGGGCCACTCCGGCACCAGTGACAAAGTTGGCACCAACAGCGATGCAGCCATGGACGCGGAAACAAAACTGGCCGAACTGAAATGCCAGTATCATTGAACGTCTGAACAGCCGCAGCTTTGGCGGAAACGTGGCACAGTACGTTGAGGAGATCGAAGCGATAGACGGCGTGGGTGCTGTGCAGGTCTACCCCGTGTGGGATGGCGGCGGCACGGTGTGCTGTTCCATCTTGGGAGCCGACTTCCTTCCTGCGTCCAGTGAGCTTGTGCAGGTGGCGCAGAACGCTATCGATCCACCGCCCGGTCAGGGGCTTGGCCTTGGGCTTGCGCCCATCGGTGCGCAGGTGACCGTCACAGCGCCGCAGACAGTGCCTGTAGACATTTCTGCCACGCTGACCCTTGCATCTGGACACGAACTTGAAACCGTACAGCAGCCTGCGCAGGACGCTGTCAGTGCCTACCTGCTGCAGATTCGTAAAAACTGGGATGTCAATATCAGCAGTACGGCCATTGCCTACTCGGCAGAGGTGTATCTTGCTCGTGTCCTTGCCGCGCTCATCTCTCTTGATGGGGTCGTCAATGTTTCGGCTCTGACGCTCAATGGGATTGCTGCGGACATGGCGCTGCAGCAGACCGGTGCTTTGCAGCAGGTTCCGGTGCTGGGGAAGGTGGAACTACATGGAACTTGACCTGAACCATGACCTGCATTCCCTTTTGCCGCCTTTTTACCGGGAAATTGCGGAATACCAGCAGGTCTGTGACGCTGAAAAAGCACAATTTTCCCGGACAGCTGATAGTGTACGGGTCATCGGCAGAACTTTTTTGTCCAGACCATGGATGTGGATTCTGTGCAGAAATGGGAACAAGTCCTGCATATCCGGGCAAAGCCTTTGACCGAAACGCTGAGTTTTCGACGGCAGCGCATTCTGTCGCGTTTGTGCACCCGCCCACCCTTTACACTTGCATTTCTGTACCAACAGCTCGACACGTTACTGGGCGTTGGCCGGTGGACATGCCGCGTGGATTATCCGGCTTACCTGCTGACCATCGGCACTCACGTTGAAGATAAGCTTCACCGCGAAGAACTGATCCACATGGTAAACCAGATCAAGCCTGCGCATATCGTGTTCGGAATGTATCTGTTCTGTGACCCCGTAGAAGCATATGCCTACGCTGCCGCCGCACCCTGCGGCACAAGCATCCTTGCATCGGTGCGGATGCCTGAAATAAAAAAGGAGGACACACAATGAGTTGGGAAACGCTGGCTTATACCGACGCCGGTATTGAGCTGCTGATGGATGCCGTATCGGGCAAGCAGCTCACGATTACGCAGGCTGTCGGAGGAAGCGGTCTTACAAATGCCGCTGTGCTCCACGCGCAGACCGACGTCACCGGCGAGCGGCATGCGCTTGAGCTGCTGGGCATCGAGCCTGTTGAAGAAAACGGCAGCGCTGCCCGCCGCGTGAAGATTCGCATTACCGGCGCGGAGGATACCTACACCCTGCATCAGATTGCCCTCTTTGGGCGGCAGACCGGGGCGGCAGAAGATACGCTCCTGCTCCTCGTGCAGGACGGCCGCGGTGTCGAGATCCCGGCGGCTTCCACCGATCAGGAGTTTGAGTTCGTTTTCACTGTGGTGATCGCGATTTCCCGGGATGCGGAGATCTCGCTCAATCTGAGCGCTGAGATGCAGAGCTTGCAGCTGTTTGTCGAAGAGCGGATTCAGGAGCACGACCTGTCCCCGGAGTCTCACAAAGACCTGCGCATCGCCGCTGCAGAGCTGCGGGCAGAGATCGATTTGCTGAAACTGAAATACGACACGAGTGTTTCTAAAAATCCGTTCACCGTCACCTTTGGCAGCCTTGACGGCTTGACCGTCGCCGCGTTGGGACGCCGATCTGGCAAGGATTGAATTTTGAGTAAGGAGGTGAATTTTTATGGCAAATGTAAGATTAGGCACAAAGGCCGTTGGCAGCATCGTGAAAATCAAAGTGAACGGTACGGTCAAGGACTTTATCATTGTGCATCAGGGCATCCCGGATGCGGGCATCTATGACGCAAGCTGCAACGTACTTGGCTGATGATGAAGGACATCTACGAAAACCGCCAGTGGCATAGAACAAACACCAACGACTATGCTGGTAGCACCACCCATTCCTATCTGAACGATAACTTCTATAACCTGATTGATTCCGAAATTAGAGCGGCTATCAAACAGGTGAAAATTCCGTACCAGAAGGGCACCGGCTGGGGCAGCCTTGCGACAGGTGAAAATGGTCTTTCCACCAAAGTATTTCTGCTGTCCGGCTATGAAGTTGGCTGGGCGCACAATGCCCTTCCGAAAGATGGCGCAAAGCTGGACTACTTCGGCAGCGGTTCTGGCGGCAATAGTAAGCGTGTCGCATACAACGGCAGCAACGCTTCCACGTGGTGGCTTCGTTCTCCGTATACCGTCAACAGAGATACCGCCTGGACTGTCCTGACTGATGGTTCCTGTGACAACAAGTTCTGCGAACAAAACACCTGTGGTGTTCGTCCTGCGTTCATCCTTCCCGCTGAATTTTGGGTTCGTGACGACGGCTCCATCGCCATGAACTGTGCCCCGGCCATCAACGCCAGCTCCACGAATCTGGGAGAGCAGAACGCACCCTTCGACTTCAACTATACCGTTACCGATGCTGACGGCGACCCCCTGACCGTTACCGAGAAGCTGGACGGCAAGACCACCGCCACCCGCACCGGTGTGGTCTCCGGCACAGCCCTGACCTTTGGGCAGGGCAGTACCGCCGAAAATTTCCAGCGCATCCTGAATGGCTCTCATACCATTCAGATCATCGTGAGCGATGGCAAGGAGAGCACCAGCGCGTCCGCAACGTTCACCAAGAGCGTTACCAGCGCAAGTGTGACCCTGACCACCCCGCTGGCCGTGGATGGTGACATTACCGTTGCTATCCTTCAGGTGACGGGCAGCATTCCCGATGATGCTGTGTTCAAGGCAGAGGTCACGAACAACGCCAAGGACGCGGCCCCGGTCTGGCAGGATGCCACCAAGGAAGTGCAGAAGGCACGAACATCGTGTTCGCCAACAGCACTGCCGCCAACGGCGCAGCATTCAATTTCCGCATCAGTGTCAGCCGCGGTGCATCCGGCACTGGCGGCTACATCGAAGCCGTCAGTGGCGCGTTCCAGTAAGGAGGGATGGTCACCATGATTCAGTGGAAAAAGGACAATCTGCCAACCCGGCAGGAGAAGGAAGCCGCAGCCAAGAAACAGCAGGAATGGGAACAGCTGCCGGAAACGGTGACGGCCCTGAAAGCTGCACAGAGCGACACGGACGAAATGGTGGTCGATCAGGAGTATCGCATCACCATGTTGGAACTGGGTGTCTCCGATACGGACGACACCGATAACGCTGATAACACCTGATAGGGAGGAAAAACATTATGTCTAAATCATCTGAAATGGTTCTGTATCGTACCTGCAAGCGCATGATCCAGCGCGGCACCATCGACGGTCTGGCTGAGAAGATCGACATCTTCTACGCTGCTGGCAAGCTGACCGATGAACAGTACGCAGAGCTGACCGAGATGCTGACCGAAAAGACCGGGGCCTGACCGGGCTGTGAAAGGACGTGATACATATGGCGATCAAACAGTACAGCCTGAAGAAGGACGGCGTAAAGCAGCTCTCCCCGCATTCCGTGTGCGGGAGTTCCGCTGCCGCGACGGCACCGACACCATCCTCATTGACGAGGGCCTTGTGGTGCTGCTGCAGTGCATCCGGGAGCACTTCGGCAAGCCTGTGACCATCACCAGCGGCTACCGCACCGCCAGCCACAACACGAGTGGGCGGCTCTAAATCCAGCCAGCATCTGCTGGGCCGGGCCGCTGACATTCAGGTGCAGAACACCGACCCACTGGCCGTTGCCGCCTACGCCGAAGCCTGATGCCCGGCTGGGGCGGCGTGGGCCGCTACCCGAAGGACGCGGCGCACCCGACGCGCAAGACCGGCTGGGTGCACGTGGACACCCGCCCGAACAAGAGCCGGTGGACACTGTGAGGTGAATAACATGAGCAAGACTATTTTTATCAGCCAGCCCATGGGTGGCTTGTCCGATGAACAGGTACTTCAGGAACGCGCCGCCGCGATCAGCAAGGCAAAGGCTCTGTTGGGTGAAGATGTGGCTCTGCTGGAAACCTTCTTTGATGATTTCGGCCCGGCAGCAAAGCCACTGGACTATCTGGCCCGGAGCATCGAGTTCCTTGCAAAGGCCGATGTGGCAATCTTTGCTCCGGGCTGGAAGGATGCCCGCGGCTGCCGTATCGAACACCAGTGCGCAGAGGATTACGGCATCCCCGTGATGGAGGTGTGAGACCAGTGGAAAGCATCATCTCAGCCATCCTTGCCGGTGCGGTGACCCTGATCGGCGTGCTGATCGCCAACAGCCGCAGTCAGGCCGTGACCGACACCAAGCTGGAAGAGCTGACCCGGGAGGTGCGGGAGCACAACAATTTTGCCCGCCGCGTCCCCATTTTGGAAGAGCAGATGAAGGTGGTCAACCACCGCATCGCTGATTTAGAAGCAGACGAACATGAAAGAGAAAGGAACTGACTATGAACGCACACACCTACAACGCACCCACCATCTCCGCAGGCACCATTGCCCGCACCGCCTGCCTGCTGCTGGCCCTGACCAATCAGGTGCTGTCTGCACTGGGCAAGCCCGTGCTGCCCATCGAGAGCCAGACCGTGGAGCAGCTGGTCACCGCTGGCATCACCACCGTTGCCGCGCTGGTCGCGTGGTGGAAGAACAACAGCTTCACCCCTGCAGCCCTTCAGGCAGACCAGACCTACGACAAGCTGAAGGCACAGGGGAAGTAAGCCGCCCTGCCCAAAATAGCCATACATAGCAGCAGCCCCGGGGAGCCTGACGGTTCCTCGGGGCTGTTTTTGTTTGGCGTGTTTCGACGCTTTACGACGTATATCGACGTAATTGGTAAATTTTAAGTATTTTTCGGTTAGAGTTGACGCATAGAAAGGATGTGTCAACTATGATCGTTTCCGAATTGTCCACTCAGGTCAATGATTTGCTGCGCCCGATGGGCATCACACGCAATCTGAGCGCCTACAGTATCCTGTGCCAGTGTCTTGAGCTGGTCTGTGAGCAGGAAGACCGCCTGCAGGCCGTGGAGAAAGATATCTATACCCCTATCGCCGACCGCAGAAGATGTGAGCCAAAAGCGATTCAAAGCGCTGTCCGCCGGGCAGCTAAAGGTGCATGGCTCACAAACCCGGAGTATGTGCAGCAGCTGGCAGGCTATCCGCTGACCGGTGCGCCCAGCGCGGTGCAGTTCATTGAAATGCTGTATAATGCGCTGGTGAGAGCAGTCTGAAAACTTAATAGTGTTACCAAAAGTGTTACCATGATAAGAAAAAACGCGCTGGTTCTGTACGAACCATCGCGTTTTCTCTTATGCGGGTAGTGGGGGTCGAACCCACACGCCTTGCGGCACAGGAACCTAAATCCTGCGCGTCTGCCAATTCCACCATACCCGCGTATTCTTCTATTCTGCAGCTGCGGCCAAACCGCCTTAATATAGTATCAGTTCCGGCGCAAAAGTCAATCACTGCACTGATATTTCCGCCCTTCACAGCGCATACTATCGCCGGACGATCGTATCATTCCATGGCGGAAAGGGGCTTTTTGCCGATGCGCAGATCAAAACTACGCCGCGCTGGCAGCATTGCGGCAGCTTATCTTCTGGTGGCCGCGCTGGCGGTGCTGGGCTGGCTGTGGCACAGTCTGCCTGCTGAAATTTTGCTGGAACCCGGCCAGACCCTTACCCTGCCCCGTTTTGCCTATGTGCAGCCGCTGCGCACCGCTGGCTCCCGCAACGCGGCCAGCACGCAGGCTGCGGGCAGCTATCAGGCCACTTTGTCCATTGGCGGGTGGCTGCCCGTCAAGACTGTGCGCGCTCTGGTGGAAACACGTCCGGTGGTAACCGTGTGCGGTACGCCTTTCGGCGTTAAGATGTTCTCCGAGGGTGCGCTCATTGTGGCTTTCCGACCTGAACACCCCGGACGGCACGCAAACCCCGCCAAGAAGGCCGGGCTGCGGCTGGGCGACCGGGTGGTGCGCATGGACGACACCCTGACCGAGACGAACGACGCCGTGCACGATGCTCTGGAAACGGCCGCAGCGCGCCGGTGCAGGTGGTCTATATCCGCAATGGTGAGCAATTCCAGACCCGGCTGACCCCCGTGTGGGACAGCACCGCCGGGCAGTGGCGCGCCGGGATGTGGGTGCGGGATTCTTCCGCCGGGGTAGGCACCATGACCTTTGTGGACAATGCCGCCGGGGTGTTTGCCGGGCTTGGCCACCCCATCAGCGACAGCGACACCGGTGAGAGCGTGGCCCTGCGCAGCGGCGAGATCGTCCCCTGCCAGATCGTGGGGTGTACCAGCGGCACCGTGGGCAGCCCCGGTGAGCTGAAGGGCCGCTTTCTGAGCACCATGCGCTTGGCAGCATCTGCATCAACAGCAAGACTGGGGTCTATGGCAGAACACGGGCTGCATTTTCCGGCCCGGAGCTGGAGATGGCTTTTGCGCAGGAGGTTGTGCCGGGCGATGCCGAGATCTGGACGACCGTGGACGGCGAGGTGCCCAAGGCATACCGCATCCGCATTGAAAAGGTAAACGACGCAGACCCCCACCGCAACATGATCCTGCGCGTGACCGACCGGCAGCTGCTTGCCAAAACCGGCGGCATCGTGCAGGGCATGAGCGGCAGTCCCATCCTGCAGAACGGCAGACTGGTGGGTGCAGTGACCCATGTGCTGGTAAACGACCCCACGCGGGGCTACGGCATTTTTGCTCAGACCATGCTCAAGCAGGCCCGCGCTGTTGAAAAGACAGACGATGCTGCGCAGCCATAAAGCTGATCTGCAAAAAAATTTGCGCATTTCGATTTTCTTTGCCAAAATTTACCAATATAAACCGTTGAAAGTTCTGGAAAATTATGGTAAAATCCATGGTGTTAAGGGAACTGCACACATTGGAGGAAACAACCATGGACAAAGTTAGATTTTTGATGTCGGATACTGGTGCCCCGTTCACTGCCGCCTGCCGCGAAGCGCTGGAGCAGAAGGGCGTGGACGTGACCGTTGTGGAAAAGGACGCAACAAGGTCCTGCAGAAAATGCTCACCGTGCGCCCGCAGGTGGTTCTGCTGGATGCCTTTATGCCGGTCTGGATGCCCTTGCGGTAAAGCAGCGCTATAATGCCGCCGGTGAGCGGCACACCTCCTTCTTCGTGACCGGTGCCTTCCAGAGCGAAGAGATGGTTCAGGAGCTGCTGGACGAAGGCTTTGCCTACTACTTTGTAAAGCCCTTTGATGAGACCGTGCTTGCCGCACGGTGCTCAAGGCGGCACTTGGCCCGGAAAAGCACATCCTGCACACCAGTGTGGACAGCGATGAGCTGACCGTTACCGAGATCCTGCATCAGATCGGCGTCCCTGCCCATATCAAGGGCTACCAGTTCCTGCGGGATGCCATCCTGCTCACCATGAACGAGCCGGAGTATATCAACGCTGTGACCAAGCGTCTGTACCCGGAAATCGCCAAGAAAAACGGCACCACCGCCAGCCGGGTGGAGCGCGCCATCCGCCACGCCATCGAGGTGGCTTGGGACCGGGGCGATGTGGACACCCTCAACAGCTACTTCGGTTATACCATCCATAACCTGCGGGGAAAACCAACGAACTCGGAGTTCATCGCAATGATTGCTGACAAGATGCGGCTGGATAAACGGCAGAGAGTGCTGATTTTTTCATAGAATCCGCCGTCGTTCATATTCTGATAAGAGCAAACCAAACAGACAAAGGAGGTTTTGCTCTTGAAGCTTGCAGAATATCTCGCACGGCGCAGGCGGGCCAGAGTTGCGGCCGTGATGCTGTTCGCCCTCGTTATGGGGTTTGTATCTGCTGCGCCGCCGGTCGTCACCGGATGTCAGGCGCAGGATCTTACCCCGGCACCGGACACTTCGATGCTCTCCCCCGCCGTTTCGGCTCTGGCACAGGAGCAGCAGGAGCCTGCTGCCCAGCCGCTGCCGGAAAAGTGGGTCTGCCTGACCTTTGACGACGGCCCCAGCAAGACCACACCGGATGTGCTCAGCGCGCTGAACGCAGCCGGAGTGCACGCCACATTTTTTGTGGTGGCTACCGGTTACAACGAGAAGTATCTGCCCCTGCTCACCGAAGCGGTCAGCGCCGGGCACCAGATCGCGCTGCACTCTGCTTCCCACGAGTACAGCGATATCTACCGCAGCAGCGACGCTTATTGGGAGGACATTGCCCTTTTAAAGGAGCGCATTGCGCCCTATGTGGATGCCGAGAGCATCCGGTATCTACGGTTTCCGGGCGGCAGCACCAACACCGTCAGTCGGCGCTACGGCGGCAAAGGCCTGATGAAGCAGTTGAAAGCCGAAGTAGAGCAGAAAGGCTGGCATTGGGTGGACTGGAACGTGTGCGCCGAGGATGCTGTGGGCGGACACCCAAGCGCGGGCACCATTTACCGCAATGTGGTACATGAGACCGGGCAGCAGACGAACTGCATCGTTCTGATGCACGATTCTTCCTCCACACACACCACCGCCGAAGCACTGCCGGACATTATCCGGTGGTATGCAGACAGCGGCTATACCTTTTTGACGGTGGCCGAAGCCTTGCCGGTAAGATAAAAAGAACTCCCCCAGTCAGCCCGATAGGGGTTGACTGGGGGAGTTTGCTTTTTTCAATTAGTCCGCGTTCTGGCAGAACAGTGCAAAGGTGCGGTAAGCCATGTACAGGTCGGTCTTGTGGATGACCTCGAAGGGCGAGTGCATGGACAGCACCGGCACGCCGATGTCCAGCACCGGGATGCCCCGGTTGGCCACGTACTTGGCAATGGTGCCGCCGCCGCCCAGATCCAGACGGCCCAGCTCACCGATCTGCATGCCACACCATTGGCATCCAGCAGGCGGGTGATGCCCCCTACCAGCTCGGCGGAAGCATCGCTGGCAGAGCTCTTGCCGCGCTGCCGGTGTACTTGAAGAAGGCCACGCCGCGGCCTGCGTAAGTACCGTTCTGCGGCTCGAAGGCATTTGCCAGGAGGGGTCGTAGGCGGCGGTCACATCGGCGGAGAGACACACGCTGTTCTGGAAGGCAAGGATGTCGTCCTGACCGGCGGCGCGGCACAGCAGCTGCATAAAGTGGAATACATACATGCTCTGCATGCCGGTCACACCGTCGGAGCCGATCTCTTCCTTATCGGTCAGCACGCAGACGGTGGTGTGCACAGGATCTTTCGTCTCGATCTCGGCCATAAGGGCGGGGTATGCGTCCACACGGTCATCGTGACCGTAGCCGCCCACCATGGAGCGGTCAAAGCCCACGTCCCGGGCCTTGTGGGCGGGCACCACCTCGATCTCAGCGCGGGTGAAGTCGCGCTCGGTGATGCCGTACTTTTCGTGCAGCAGCATCAGGGTGTTCAGCTTGACGGCCTCCTTGATGTCGGCATCCTCCACAGCGTCGGAGCGATGAGCACGTTCAGCTCCTCGGCCTTGATGCCCTCACTGAGCTTGCGGTCATTCTGCTCTGCACCCAGATGGGGCAGCAGGTCGGTGATGCAGACACGGGTCGTTCTCGTCCTCACCCACTGCAAGGACACGCTGGAGCCATCGGCACGGGTGAACACGCCGTGGATGGCCAGCGGCATGGTGCCCCACTGGTACTTGCGGATGCCGCCGTAATAGTGGGTCTTGAAGTAGCTGAGGTGGTCTGCTTCGTACAGCGGGTTCGGGCGCAGGTCCAGACGGGGCTGTCGATGTGGCGATCACCAGACGGAAGCCCTCCTCAAAAGATTTCCGGCCGATGGTAGCGGCCACCACCGCCTTGTGCTCCTGCACAAAGTAGATCTTCTGCCGGGGGCATAGGTCTTTTTCGGCTCAAACTTTTCGTAACCGGCCTCCAGCAGCAGCTTTTCGCTGGCTGCGGCAGCTTCGCGCTCGGTCTTGGCAGCGTTCAGGAAGGCTTTGTAGCTTCGGCAAAGGCTGCAGCCTTCTCCTTCACGTCGGCGCTCTTGTCGGCAGCGTACGCCGGCTTGTAAAGCAGCTGTTCGGCAGCCTGCTTTGCGGTAAGTTTCTCGCTCATGTTCCTTATCTCCTCTCAGCTTTCTGCATAGATACGCTGATACCGCGCATAGCAGGAAGTGATCTTTTTTACGTAGTGGTTCATCTGGCTGTAAGGGAAGCCCTGCAGGGTCTCGCCGTCTGCGGAGTGCTCTTCCATCTGTAAAAGAGCATCTACCGTGCCCCACCCGCTGTGATAAGCAGCAGCGGCAGTGGCAACATCGCCGTTGTAGCGCTCCATGCACAGGTGCAGGTAATAGCATCCGAACCGGATGCTGGTCTCCGGGTCGTAGAGATTTGCAAAGAGCAGTCCTTCGTCCGGTGCGATCTTGCTGCGCAGCCAGATAAAGGTCTCCTCGGTCATCTGCATCAGACCCCGGGCATCCACAGTGGAGGTGGCCTGCGGGTCAAAGCCGCTTTCGGTGCGGATGAAGGCATCCACCAGAAGCGGGTCAAGGCCGTAAGTCTCCGCCCACTGGTCCACCAGCGCTTCGTACTTGCGGGGTATAAAAGCCGTTCTGCCCTGCCCCACAAGTTGGGCACCAGCACAAACAGCAGGATCAGCGCCATGCCCAGCAGGAACAGCCTGCGGCTGCGCATTTTTTGCGGCGGCGTGCCTTCTGGGCGCGGAGAGCGCGGCGGATGCGGGCCGTCTCCGGGTCGTACTGCGGTGCAGGATCTTGTTCGTTATATCGTTTGTTCAAAGCTCTTTTCCCGCACCTCCTTCTGCCAGAAGCTTTGTGCAGAGCTGCTCTGCCGCAGCCTGCAGATGTGCAAGGCTGGAATCGTTGCGCAGCACATAGTCTGCCTGCGCGGTGAGAGTGCTTTCCGGTGTCTGGGCGTCAGGCGGCGGGCGGCCATCTCGCCGAGATGCCGTCCCGGGCCACGATGCGGGCCACACTGGTCTCAAACGGTGCCGTGACCACGCACAGGCGGTCACACTCGGCCTGCGCCGCAGTCCCCACGATGACCGCGCCATCCAGCACGAACAGCGGTGCACCGGCATCCTGTGCTGCCTGCTTTGCCGCACGGATGCGGCGCACGATCTCCGGGTGGGTCAGGCTGTCCAGCGCCGCCTTGCCTTCCGGGGTGGCAAAGGCGCGGTCAGCCAGCAGGCGGCGGTCCAATGTGCGTCTGCTTTTAAAATGTCTGCGCCGAACCTCTGGGCCAGCCGGGGCAGCAGCGGCGAGCCGGGCAGTAAAATCTCGCGGCTGATCTGGTCGGCATCAGCCAGCGGCACACCGTGGGCCGAAAACACCGCCGTGACCGTGGATTTGCCGCAGCCGCTGCGGCCCGTGATGCCAAGCGCGATCATAGCTTGATCACCCGGAAGGCCGCAGCGCGGATCAGGCGGTTGTACACCGCCATGGAAAGGCCGTCCTTCTGCGGGCAGCGGGCGTAGACCACGGCATCGCCCTGCTCATCCAGCGCGCGCAGGCAGCGGAAGATGTGCTTTGCCTGATCGGCACCGTCGCCCTCTCGGCCATACTCCACGCAGGGCACACCCAGCTTTTCCGCTTCGCCGGTAAAGCACAGGCAGCTGGGATTCTGCTCGGCGTGGGCATCCACATAGGCTTTGAACTGCTCAAAGGTTCCGTCCAGCAAGGTCACATCCGCCTTGGTGCGTAGTGCTTGTACTTCATGCCGGGGCTGCGCACCACAGCACCCTCCGGCAGCTTTTCGAGGATGGCTTTGGACACTTCCACCTCTTCGCCGAGGGCACGCTCGAGGTCTTCCAGCGTGATGTGGCCCGGGCGAACAGGGTGGGCTTTTCGCCCACCACCGACACCACAGTGCTTTCTACGCCCACGTCGCACTCGCCGCCGTCCAAAATCAGCGGCAGGCGGCCGTCCATATCGGTGAACACATCCTGCGCGTTGGTGGGGCTGGGCTTGCCGGAAAGATTGGCGCTGGGGGCAGCAAAGGCGCAGCCGCTCTTTTCAATGACGGCGCGGGCCACCGGGGTGGCTGGGCATCCGGATGCCCACGGTGTCCAGACCGGCACAGCACTCCGCTGCCACCTCCGGGCCGCGGGGCAATGATGATGGTCAGGGGCCAGGGCAGAACGCCGCCATCAGCAGCTGGGCACGCTCCGCACCTCACTGACAAGGCCGGGCAGCATGTCCGGGCCTGCAATGTGGACGATGAGGGGGTTGTCCTGCGGGCGTCCCTTTGCCACAAAGATTTTTTTGACGGCTTCCCCGTTGCGGGCATCGGCTGCAATACCATACACCGTTTCCGTAGGGAGAGCCACCAGCTCTCCCTGCCGCAGAAGCTCTGCGCCGCGGCGATGCCTGCCGCATCCGCCGGGCGAAGTTTCTGTTTTTATTTTCATACAAATCATGCTCTTTTCTACTGTAAAGTATAGTTTCTTTACACCGTTTCGTGCGTATTATCTATCGCTTTGCGTGTCCAGCTGGCGCAGCTTTCAGCTGCTCGCGCAT
>ENA-OQCS01000328-OQCS01000328.1-human-gut-metagenome-genome-assembly--contig:-NODE-328-length-26091-cov-3.092667_pt1 | contig 26091 bp, 38 predicted proteins | sample MGYA00242757_ERZ504575 | MGnify/ENA primary metagenome ERZ504575 (study PRJEB26092, sample SAMD00036297) | human gut metagenome | host: Homo sapiens | study: EMG produced TPA metagenomics assembly of... | reverse complement strand
TTTTTTTATATATTTGATGAATTTGTTATATTCTTCTACCGACCAATACTTAGATATGTTAATTCTTTTAGTTTCCTTTTTATTGCAATTAACAAATTTACTTATATTTTTCATAGGGGATTCTTCAATATAACCTTGTTTAACTGCATAGTTAAATAATTGGTTTAAGTAGTTTAAACAACGATTTAAATAATCAAGACTGTATGATAGTAAATCATCACTATTTTCATCATTTAGATTTGATTTTGGTTTTCCTCTATTTTTTAAAGAATACTTATCATTTTTTAAATCATTCTTCCAATCTTCAATAACTTCACTATCTATGTCACTAAGTCTCATATCCTTAAAGTAATCATAAATATGATTTTTCAAAACACATTGTTTTAATTCAAACGTTGAAGCTTTAATCATTTGATAATTACCTGTGCAATCTCTATAAAGTTTTTCCATGAACTTGTCGTATACATATCCGAAGATTGTATCACTTGTTCTTTTCATTTCATTTTTAACCTTGTTCATATGTTCAATTGCTTCTGATTCTTTTTGAAAACCACCTTTTTTATATTTAGTAGAATGACCTTTACAATCTTTAATTCTACATTCAACTTTGTACCAATAATAACTTTTTATTAACTTTGTTATATGTTTTCTTTTCATATTTTTTTACTCCTGGTGTTCTTGTTTTAAATTCTTTGCTCATATTTAGTTCCTCTTCTTTCTTGAATTTTTAGTTCACATTTTTTTGTGAATTTGTAATATTTTTAAATAATTAATTTTTTAATTCACAGTACTTATGTGAATTAACTTTTATGAATGTATGAATTTATGCTATTACTATTTTCATTTCGCTTTTAACCACGTTCATATATTCAATTGCTTCTGTTTCTTTTTGAAAACCACCTTTTTTATATTTAGTAGAATGACCTTTACAATCTTTAATCTTGAATTCTACTTTGTACCAATAATAGCTTTTATTGATTTTGTTATATTTTTTTATTCCTAATGTCCTCGTTTTAAATTCTTTGTTCATAGTTATGTCTCCTCTTTCATTAGTTTTAGATTCACAAATAAATGTGAATTTATTTGTTTTATAGAACAAATATTTTCTAATTCACAGCAATGCGTGAATTGATATTCGTTCTAACTTCTCTTTACGCACTTATCTTATAACATAGCCCTCCTGTTCTATATTCACGACGTTTTTTAAAAAAAAGTTTATTCACATTCATTTGGATTATCAATTTTTTAGTATTTTCCAACATAAAAGGAAACTATAATATGTTATATTTACACTTATACTATTATATGTAGTATCTTGACTAGGCTTTTTATATAAAAAAGGAAAAACGTTCTTGTTTTTTGAAGCGTTTTTCCAAATAAAATACGTGTCCCTTTTTTGTCCCTGAAAATAAATATATAACAAAAAACGCCCATATAATAGGCGTTTTCTAAATATTACTCACCAACGTATGGTAATAATCCCATTTGTCTAGCACGTTTGATAGCTACTGCTAATTGTCTTTGATATTTAGCAGAAGTTCCAGTTACACGTCTAGGAATGATTTTACCGTTAGCTGAAACAAATCTTTTTAATAAATCAACATCTTTATAATCGATGTAAGTAATTTTGTTTTTTGTAAAATAACAAACTTTTCTTCTACCCATTCTTTGTCTTTTAAAAGCCATGTTCTTATACTCCTTTTCTAAAATTGAATATCGTCTTCCATGATATTAAATGAATTATCAAAATCTTTTTCTAATTCAACTGTTTGCATATCTTGGAAATTATCTGTTTGTGGTTGAGCAGGTTGAGAATATTGATTATTCATCATACCTTGGTTCATAGAACTTTGGTTTCTTTCTCTTTGAGCTCTTGTTTCTAAGAATTGAACAGAGTCACAAACAACTTCTGTAACGTATACGCGTTGTCCTTGAGCATTATCATAAGATCTAGAACGAAGTCTACCTTCAACTCCTACTAAAGATCCTTTTGCACAATATTGTGCAACATTTTCAGCGACTTTATTCCATACAACGCATGAAATATAATCAGCTTGTTGCCCATCTGCAGAATTATAGTTACGATTTAACGCTAACGTAAAACTTGTAACTGCAGCCCCGTTTCCAGTTCTTCTAAGTTCTGGATCACGAGTCATTCTACCAACCATAACAACTCTATTAATCATCGTCAAATGCCTCCTAATTATTTACGAAGAGTTAAGTGACGTAAAACTGAAGCGTTGATTCTTGATAAACGTTCGAATTCAGCGATTTCAGCTGGTGCACAAGTTACATCTACTACAACATAGTAACCTTTTGTGTAATCTTTAATTTCATAAGCGAAATCACGTAATCCCCATTCGTTGACATTATCAACTGAACCACCGTTAGCAGTTAAGATTGATTTGAAGTTTTCAATTAAAGTATTTCTAGCTTCTTCTTCAACATCTGGTTTTACAATAAACATAATTTCATATTTATTCATCTCTTTTACCTCCTATGGTCTTTTGGCTTACTTTTTAGTAAGCAGGCAGTAAATAATCTTTACATGCTCGTCCATTATAACGTAACATTACATTTTATGCAATAATAAAATGATTATTTTATGTAATTTTGCCCCTTTATAGGCATGTTTTTTTCATATTCTATATTGAGGTGATATTATGAATTATCTATTATTTTTATTTTGGATATTTTTTATGATTTTATTTCATTATTTAATCAAAAATGATTTTTCTTTTATTCAAAAATATCTTAATAAACTTTTTAAATATTCTCCCTTATTTAAAGAATATTTAAAGTATTTAAAAACTATTTTATATACATTTTTTACTTTTATTGTGGGTAAGACTTTTGAACATCTTGATATGTGGGTAGATTTGTTTTTTGTTTCTATATGGATGTTAGTAGATGAAAAAGAAAATATAAATATTGAAAATAAAAAAGAAACAATACCTTCTTTAATAGGTATTGTTCTAGGTTTATTACTCCAATACTTTATATGATTTTACTTTTATACTTTGGATATCTTTATTTTTTATATCTAATGTTCCTTCATAGTAAATATATATTCTATTTCCTTTGATAAGACCTTTATTAGAATCTATTGCTCCCGCAATAGAAATTAAATACTTTTGATGATCATTTGTTTCTATCAATAATGTTTCATCACCCACATTTTTAATTGTGCCTACAATTGTTTTATATTGACTTAAATTTTCTTGATCATCAGATTTAAAATGAAAATATCCAAAAATAACTCCTATTAAAACAAATAAAGTAATTAAAATCCAAACTATACTCTTTTTCTCTTTTCTAATATGCTTACCTTTCATTTTAAATCTTCCTGTGTTGTAATTTTTAAATTACTATAATCTCCTAATACTGCCTTAATATCCTTATCTATATATCTTTCAAATAATTGACTATCATCAGTCGCAACATATCCTTCATCTTTTGCCTTTTGATAAGCCACCTTAATATCTTCACTTTTAAATACTTGTGGTGTTTGAGCCTGCATCAAAGTTTCTCTTTTTAAAGTTTTAACAACAATACCCTCTTTCACTTCTTTAATAGTATCTTTACAAGGAACCATTAATAACCCAGCATCATATGTTTTTAAACAATCAACTAAATCATCAATGCTTTGTTTACTTACATAAGGTCTTGCTCCATCATGAATAAAGACATGATTTTCTTTTTACTTTTTGTAAACCTTCATAAACACTATCTTGTCTTTCTTTACCACCAAAAACATACTCAATTCTTGAATCATTAACTAATGTTCTTATATCATCTATTTCATTTTCTTTCGTTACAACAATAATTTGTTTACATCTATTATCCTCTAAAAAATGAGAAATATTCATTTCATAAACAGTTTGATGATTGATTTTATAAAAGATCTTATTATATTTCAAACCTGTTCTTTTGCCACTTCCAGCACATAAAAGAATTAAACTATAGTTCATGTTTTTCACCTCATGATTATTTTATCACACCGTGATAAAATAATAAAATTTACATAGATATTTCTAGAAATATGATATAATCTAACTTAGACAAAGGAGAATTTTATGAATACAACACTTATTATTATGGCGGCTGGAATTGGTTCGCGTTATGGAAAAGGAATTAAACAACTAGCGAAAATCGGTCCTCATGACGAAATCATTATGGATTATTCTATTTTTGATGCTATAGAAGCTGGTTTTAATAAAGTCGTTTTTATTATTAGAAAAGACATCGAAAAAGAATTTAAAGAAGTTATTGGTAATCGTATTGAAAAACACATTCAAGTTGAATATGTTTTCCAAGAAATTAATAATATTCCTGAAGGGTGTACAGTACCCGAAGTAGAATCAAACCTTGGGGAACTGGACAAGCTATTTTATCTTGTAAAGGGATCGTTAATGAACCATTTGTCATTATCAATGCTGATGATTATTATTGGAAAAGTTGCTTTTAAAAAGCTTCATGATTTTTTAATTGAAGATAGTCATAGAAATAGTGAGTTTACCATGGCCATGCTGGTTTTATCTTAAAAAATACTTTAAGTGATAACGGTACAGTCACTCGTGGTATTTGTGTAGAAGATGAAGAAGGTTATTTACATAGAGTGATTGAAACAAAGGGTATTATTAGAAATAATCAAGGAACAATTGATTGTGAAACAGAAGAAAGTAAAGATATTATTCAAGAAAATAACCGTGTTTCTATGAATATGTGGGCTGGTTATCCTTGTTTTATTGATTATCTTGAAAATGGTTTTAAAGAATTCTTATTAGATGATAGTGGAGATGAACTTACTAAAGAATATTTATTACCTATTATTGTTGATCAATTAATTAAAACAAACAGAGCTTCAGTAAAAGTATTAGAAACAACTGATAAATGGTTTGGTGTTACTTATCCAGAAGATAAGCAGATAGTCCAAGATTCTATTAATGAACTTATTGAACAAGGTACTTATCCAGAAAAATTATGGAAATAAAAAGTCTAGCTTAAAGTTAGACTTTTTCATTACCATAAATCATCGGTACAACACGATTATTACCTAAAAAAACAGAAAGTACATCTTCTTTCATATCCAATCCACTATAAATAAAATCCACAAGTTTCTCAATATCTACTTGTAAAACAGCAATCTTTTGATTTTGATGATAATCAAACTCTATAACCGCACATTGTCTTATAATTCCCCATTTTGTATCCTTTGTGTCTCCTAGATAATCAGGTAACACAAGAAAATTATAAACACCTACATTCGTCTCATTTTCCTTTTCATAAATACGCTGAAATTGTTCCTGATAGAAAAATTGTTTATAAATATCTAGGTTTCTTGGTAAATAGTAAGCTTCTTTTTCATAATCCCATCCATAATATTTAGCATCAAGTATACAACAACTTTTTGTGGTCTTTCATATTTAGGATTATCTAGGATTCTTTCACAAACAATATCTGGGATATTCTTTTTATTTTGATTGATAAAAACACTTTCTCTTTCTTTGACAATTTGTTTTTGTTTATGATCTTTTGTCTGTTTTCCTATTGCATTCCAATGATAAGTATTATATTTTGTATCATTAATATCTATTTCTTTATCTAATAATTGACTATTAAAGAGAACATCACCTTTTTGAATACTTATTTGATTATGAAAGAATTCTCCTTATCATCCATTCAAAAACCATTTCAAATTTAAAGTGATGATTTCTTGAGTCATTGTTGTTGTTTTATTTTCTTTTATTGCTTGATTACACCAATTTTCAATAGACTCATACTTATTTATCAAATCACACTTTTTTCATTAACTACAAAATATAAATCAAATAATCTTGCATATTTATAGAGTAATATTTCTTTATCAACATCCTCTTTAATAATAACCGATTTTGGTAAAGATAAAATTAATCTATCTTTATCTAAAAGAATGCCTACAAAATTACTTATATACATCCATTCTTTTGTTTCTTTACCCATATTTCTTCTAAAAAGAGATTCTTTCACATTCTCTATTACATCTCGATACTTATTATAATCAACGCCTTTACCATCTTGTATTAATTCTATTTCCATTTTTTTACCCTCTACTTAACATAAGCATATCTCTATTAAAGAAAAGATGTCAAACAAAAAAGCTTTTGCTTGTGCAAAAACTTTTAACAAAGATTTAAAACATCATCGATTAAACCAAAGTGAACAAATGCTTTGTAGATACCATCTTTATCCACATCATCTGTCACATAATCTGCCATGCTTTAATTTCATCTCCACCACTATTAACAGCAACACCTACATTACAATATTCAAGCATTGGAATATCTACTTTAGCATCACCAAAAGCAAATGTATCTTCTAATGATGCTCCTAAATACTTTAATAATTCATCAATAGCATGAGCTTTATCAATTCCTTTAATACCTAAGTCACCAAACAAAGCAATTTCTCCAACTCCACCCCATGTACGGGTTTTAAATCCGGAAATTCTTTAATAGAATCTAAATGATCTTGATAACTATTTAAAATAAAGCTTACTTTATTACAATCATCTCTATATAATTCTCCATCATAAATCATATCAGGAAAAACAGTACGAATTGTTTGTTCACTTGCATTTTCTTTACCTTTTCTTTGACAATAGATTTTAATTATTGGATTTCCTTTTTCTTCAAAATGTTCAGAAGCAAATAAACCATTATTACTTTCTAGATAAAATTCTAGATTTCTTGAATGACACCAATCAACAATATGCTTACATTGTTCCAAGGTAATTAATTGATGCATCACAACAGTATCTTTATCTTTAACATAAGAACCATTACCACCAATCATTCCATCTAAACCAATATCCCAAATGTAATCATAAACTTCTGCTTCACTACGTCCTGTACAAATATAGATACGGTGTCCGTTTTTTTCTAGCTTCTTTAATCGCTTTATCTGCTGAAGCAGGTAATTTGTTTTCATAGTCTAATAATGTTCCATCAACATCAATAAAAATAACTTTTCCCATTTTCTTATTCTCTTAAAATAAACTTTTCAATATAATTTCCAATACCATCATGATCATTATCATCAGTAATATAATCTGCCACACTTTTTGTCTTTTCGCTACCATTTGCCATAACAACACCAACACCAGCATTTAAAGTCATATCATAGTCATTATCAGCATCTCCAAAAGTCACAATTTCTTTTAGATCTATATGATGAAGTTTTAAGATTTCAATCAATCCTGCCGTTTTAGATACTCTTGGATCCATGTATTCGTATAATACACTCGCTGTTTTAAGTGATGATGATTTATAATCATCACTATGGAATGTTTTAGATCTTTCAATGATTTGATCCATATATTCAGGTTTACAAATAATAATAAGTTTAGCTTTAGGTGATGTTAAATATTCATCATAATTAACAACCTTATAAGGAACTCTATCCCCTTTAGAAAGATCTTGAATATATTCATCATCCTTTGGTGAATAAAAGATACCATCTTCAGGAATCGCAAAATTACAATCCATATCTTCATAATGCTTTACTATTTCTTTAATCAACTCTCCATCTAATGGATATTGAGCTTTAGAAATATCAAGCGTATAATCATAAATTTCTGCTCCACCAGTACCAACAATCATATCTACCAAACCTTCAATACCCCAAGTACCAAGCAATGTTTGAATACTATTAACATCTCTACCTGTTGATAAACCAAAAAGGATTCCTTTTTCTCTAGACTTCTTAATCATTTCAACTGTCTTCTTTGTAACTACCCCTTCACTTGAAAGAAGCGTTCCATCTATATCACACATAATTGCTTTTACGTTCATAAAAATACCTCCTATTCAAATCATAAATAATCTTTCAATTGAAACAATTAGGGTATAAAAAAGAATTTTTTTCTCAAATTCTTTTTTCTCTTAATTATAAATTAGAATTATTTTCTCATTATTTAACAGTTCCTTCTACAATATTATTATAATAAGCTAATTTCTTTTCAATATTCTCTTGATAATCTAATTTAAAATAACATGTATATAAAACATCTAAAATATAAAGAATAGAAAGTCGTGTTGAAAAAGATGAAATCTTTTTATAATGATTTTCATAAGGTGATATATAAAGTTGATAATCCGGATCAAAGTCTTTAAATGTATAATCATACGATGAAATTAAAACGATTGGTGTTTTTACCTTATGCAATATACGAGGTAAAATATCAGATAATATACCTCTTCCCCCAAAAGTAATAATAACTGCCAGATGATTTTCATTACTACTTGCAGCTATAAGTCTTTGTTGGTATTCATCAATAGGAACATTTACTTGGATACCTATTTCCTGCATTTGAAATTGAAAATTTAAAGCAAAATTAATATTTCCTGCAGAAGTATACACATCTATGATTTGTGCTTTTTCCATTGCTGATGCAATAAGACGTAATTGGTCTAGACTAAAAAGATTAGCTGTTAGATTAAGGGTTTGTTCATAATCTTCTTTGATTTTTTGAATAATTTCATAATGTGTTTGAAATTGATTAACAGGAAAATCAAAATTAAAATCTTCATTACTTTTTCTATAATCATCAAGAGAACTTGTTATTTTTATTTTTAAGTCAGAAAATCCTGATAGTCCTAATTTATCACATAAACGATAGACTGTTGCTGTTGAAACAAAACAAACTTTTCCAAGATCTTTTGACGACATTTAAAACATCTTCAGGATGTTTTAAAATATAATCTGCCAAGACTCTTTCATTTTTTGATAAGTCTTTGTTTTCTTTTAAATTTATAAATAGATTCATATCATCACCATCCTTATTTTAATATATTTATACACACAAAGAAAACCCATTTTAAGGGTTAGTTGTTGTTTGTTTTTAAATAATCGATAAGCTTTATAACATCATATGTTACAAAAATACGTGTTTGTATTTTTAAAATAGTTTGATTTTTAAACTTATTTTGTAATTCATCACAGTAGTATGATACTTGTGGCACAAGTAAAAGAATATCAAAGTTCTTAGAAATCTCTTCTATTTTTTCAATCCCAGCAGCTTGAAAACAAGCATTTACTTTTAATAAATTGTATTGTTTCATTTAGTTTTTCTACAAAATAACCTGTCGTTAGCCCACCTGAACAGATTAAGAGTATTTTTTGAATTGGTATGTCATTATTTTTATTTAAGCATTTAAACATTTCATTAAAAAGCTTAAGCGTATGATTTAAGTTTTTCATTTGGAAGTGTATGTGGAATTCAATCTCACTTGTTTTGAATTGATAATTTGATAATTAAATGTTTATTAAACGTAACTCTACCAAGAGAATATTCGTTTTCTAGAAGAAGTGTATCTTGATTGCTTGGATCAGCATATACTTTGCATGCTTTATTTTGTTTTTGAAATATCCATTTTCTAAAATAAATAACATATAATTCTTTATAAAACTCATCCACTTGAATCACCTTCTTTTATTATCTATGTTCTTCAATGATTTCAATTGCTCTTTTTAAAACATTTGCACCATTCACTGTTCCACAATCTCACATGTTAATTACTTTTACAGGAACTTACCATCTTCTACTTGATAAGCACTTGTACTTGCTCCCCAAAGAAAATCTTTAGGAAAAGCTTTTGATTTTTTGTGTAACATTTTCTTTTCCTCCTTGGCAACATTTTTCCACAAGTAAAAGAAAATTAATTATTTTTCTAGCAAATAGAATTTTTTTCTTATCTCTTATTCATTTTCTTAATTTATAAATGAGATATTTTTCTCATTTATAATTGATGCAAATAATAATTTTTATAAAAAAGAATTCACATGTCTTAATCCTCAATTTATCATACTTTTTTATTGCACCTCCAATGATTGCAAAATAAAAAGTGCCTACCCTTGGTAGACACCTTATGACTATTCAAATTCGTTTGTTCTAGCAACTTCTCTAATCCATGAAGCTGATTTCTTTTCTTTACGTTTATAACCATCATCTAAACATACACGAACAAATCCGTATCTGTTTTTAAAAGCATTACACCATGACCAGTTATCAATAACACCCCAATAATGATATCCTAAACAGTTTGCTCCATCTTCAATTGCTTTTGCAATCCATTCTAAGTGATCTCTTACAAATTCAATGCGATAATCATCTTGAACTGTTCCATTTTCATCCGTGTATTTTTCTTCACCTTCAACACCCATTCCATTTTCAGAAATAAAGAAAGGCAAATCTGGACATTCTTTTTTAATTTTCATACCAAAGTCATAAATTCCCTTTGGATAAATTTCCCATCCACGATAAACATTCATTTTTCTTTCAGGCCAAATATAAGGTTTAGAAATACATGGTAAACCATTTTCATCAAACTTACTATCAGGCGCTTGTACACGTGTTGGTTGATAATAGTTAAATCCTAACCAATCTACTTTACCTTGAGCTAAGATAGCTTCATCTCCAGGACGACGATTGATTTCTACTTTCCAATCGTTTTCTACAGTATCTAAAACATCTTGTGGTAAATGTCCATGAGCAACAACGTCTAACCACCATCTATTGTGTAATCCATCAGTCATACGTACGGCTTCTAAATCTTCAGGAGATGGATTTTCTTTTGTATAAGGTGGAGCAAAACAGTTGATCATACCGATTTTTGCACCTTCACAAAGTTTTCCTTCTGCTTTTAATTTTCTAAAGTTTGCGACAGCTAAACAATGCGCTAAAGTAATATTATATTGTACATTGATTGATTGTTTGAAATCTTTTTGATATGGATACCAAACACCATGTAAGAATTGTTGTTCTGGTTCTACAATAGGTTCATTGAAAGTAAACCAATATTTTACTTTATCTCCAAATTCTTCCATTGCAATCTTTACAAAGTTCGCATAAGCTTCAACAACTTCTCTATTTTGCCATCCACCACGTTTTACTAAATATTCAGGCATATCGAAATGATACATGTTCATGAAAATATCAATTCCATTTTCATTTGCACAATCGATTAATTTATGATACCAAGCGGCACCTTCTGGATTTAATTTACCATCTTGATCTAATAAACGAGTCCATTGCATAGAAGTTCTAAATGATTTAAAGTTTAAACTTTTTAATAATTTAATATCTTCTTCATATTTATGGTACATATCATTTCCAACATATGATCCCACATTATTAAAGAAAGCATTAATTTCTTGATCAGAATACATATCCCAATAAGAACGTAATCTTCCACCTACATTCCAGGCACCTTCTGTTTGAGGTCCTGACATTGCTGCACCAAAAAAGAAATCTTTAGGTAATTTAATAGTCATCTTTTCTTCCTCCATTATTTTCATGATTATTATACTGTCATTATATCATGAAACTAGAGTTGTTAGAGGAAATGTATTTTATTTTCAAAGTATTATTATTTTATAAAATTTAGTGTAAATAAAATACAACAAATGCCCTTATTTAGGACATTTGTTTAATTTGTTTCATCATTTTAGATAGATTAATCGGAACATGTTCCTCTTTTAATAAATTGTGTATTTTCTCAATAGAAATATGTTCACGTAAATGAATAATTTTTTCTATTATTTCTTTAGATAAAGGTTGATATTCAATTGTTTGATCAACCTTATCAAACAATTCATGCTTTAAATACTTAGTTTGTCTACTTTTTTTAAATCCCATACAACAACATGACGTACATGTTTGACTCATTATAAAAACAACATTTTCAAAACTAATCTTTCTTTTAGCTTGATCTTCATAATAACCATCATCTAAGATTTGTGAAAATAAATGAATAATTTCTTCACATGCTTGATCAATATGATCTAATAATAAAACAGTATGTGGATAACTTTGTAAAGTTGATAAAAGAAGACTTGGTTGTTCATGATATGTTTCTAGAAGTTTATAAAGGGAATGGCTTTCTTGATAATGATTCATATCTAATTTTAAATAATGATAATTTAGATATTTAGCTAAGGATTTAGCCGTTAATGTTTTACCACAACTTGTTGGTCCATAAATAAAAAAGGAGATAGGTAATTGTTTATGTTGAAATGTTTCAATCATCTGATGAATTCCTTTTTCTTGACCTAAAATATCTTTATTTAATTGTTTTTCTAATTTTTGGTAATCCATTTGATGATGAATTGTAATATTTAAATACTTTTCAATTGTTTCTACAACTCTATTCTTTGTAAGTTCTTTTTCATGATAAAATTTAGCTTTAACACATGATAAATCTAAGATATCAATCGCTTTATCAGGATAAGTTCTATTTTTAATATGACAATCTACTAATTCTATTAATTCTTTTAAAAGTACATTATCTATTTTAATTTGATGATAACTTTCATAATAACCTTTAATTCCTTTTAATATCTCTAATGTTTCCTCTTTTGTATTTTCTTTTAAAGTGACAATAGAAAACCTTCTATTCATTGCATGATCTTTTTCAAAATGTTTATAATATTCATCAATTGTTGTTGCTCCAATAACTGTCATATCTTTTCTAGCAAGATAAGGCTTTAAAATATTAGAAGCATCAATTGCCCCTTCAGCTCCACCAGCCCCAATGACATTATGAATTTCATCAATAAAAATAATCACATTATCCAAGTCTTTTACTTTATCAATAATCTTTTTAAACTTCTCTTCAAATTCACCACGATACTTTGTACCCGCAACCAGTGAAGATAAAGAAAGTTCATAAATAATCTTATTCTTCAAAGAATCTACTACTTTTCCTTGATTAATCATCATTGCTAATTTTTCTACTAAAGCTGACTTACCTACACCCGCTTCACCAATAATCAAAACATTATTTTTTCTTTTTTAGATAAAATAGTACATACTTGATCAATTTCATTTTCTCTACCAATAATTTTATATTTTTTAGTCTTCACTTTTTTATTAATATTGACAAGTGTTGGTATTTGATCCAATGGTGTTTCAAAAGCAGATTTTTCCTGCAACAAATAAATAACTTCTTCTACATCTACATGATATTTTTGTAATATTTCATAAGCAACTGATTCTTTTTCTTTTAATAAAGAAATAATTAAGATATTTAAAGTCACTTGATCTTGATTTTTATCTTTAGCGTATTCAATACTTCTCTCTAATATTCTTTTTACACTTTGACTATATTCCATATAAAAAGGTTGATCATCATTTGTGCCAAACAACCTTTTATATCTTCTTCTACAGTTGCATCATTGACATCATATTTTTGTAATAATCTTTTTAATTGATTATCATGAATCTTTAATAATGAAAGCAATAAATGTTCACTTCCAACATTGATGACCAAAATCAAAAGATAAACTTTCAGCTACAACAATCGCCTTTTGTGCTTGTTCATCAAATTCTCTCAACAATGACTTCACCTCTTTCCTTATAATAGTATGTACAAACTTAATAATTATTAGTACACACCATTAAGAAAATATCTTAATCAACCAAGATTTCTTTTTAATTTCTTTACTTGATGTACAATAAGAAACTTGTAACTTTCCTTCTAAAGATTTACCTTTACCTTCACCTAATACAATCGTATAAAGACCATTATAATATTTTGCATTAAAATCATCTTGATGATCTGCTAAAACTTGATAAACATCATCAACACCTTTGACCCATTTTTTATAATTTAAAAGAAGTTGATCTTTTACCTTGTACATTTCATCAATATCTTCTTGTTGATAAGAAGAACCAATGATCTTATATCTTGGTGTTTCATTTACTGCACAAACGCTTGTTAAATTCATCATAATTAAAAGAAAAATAATGATTTTTTTTCATAAACTTCACCTCAAGTTCATTATGTTCGTTTATAATAAAAATAAACATAAGGAGTGAACTTTTATGAGTCGTATCATGCAAAAAGAAATAAAAAGTGAAATGAATGATTTTTTCTTTGCGAAAGATCATTTAGATTTTTATCATGAATATGTCAACGTTGAACAAAAGTATTTAGCAGGTATTAAGGAAGTAAGAACAAAATTAGAAATTTTAGATGATGAATTTCATCATCGTTTTGATCATAATCCTATTCACCATATGGAATGGCGTTTAAAATCTCCCCATAGTGTTGTTGAAAAAATGAAAAGAAGAAATCTTCCTGTAGAAGTTTCATCAATCAAAGGAAATATTGAAGATATTGCTGGTATACGTGTGATTTGTCATTATATTAAAGATATTTATCGTATGTCTGATCTTCTTTTAAGACAAGATGATATTCATTTATTAAAGATTAAAGATTATATTAAAAATCCTAAAGAAAATGGTTATCGTAGTTTACATCTTGTTGTAGAAGTTCCTGTTTATTTAGCGAATGAAAAAGTAATGGTTCCTGTAGAAATACAAATTCGTACTATTGCGATGGATTTTTGGGCAACATTAGAACATCATTTACGTTATAAAAATGATAAAGAAATTTCTGATGATATTCGTAATCGTTTATCAGATTGTGCTAAAAGCATTACAGATATTGATTATGAAATGGAAGATATACATAATGAAGTCTTTGGTCATCATAAAATCTAAAAGCTAACGCAAAACCGTTAGCTTTTATCATATAATTATTTAATTAAAACAATAACGAATTCCTGCTCCTTTACTTCTTTCTACCTTTATCATATCATTTTCATCAATCTCATCATGTCAAAAAAAATTGACCTCTTTATAGTGGACTATCTGTCCAATGACAACCTTTATATACCATGCTACTATCATTTAAAGAACCAAAAGGAAAGGATGGTATTTTTATGATTGATTTGATTGAAAAAATGAAGTTGTGCAGTTCAAAGATGGAAATTTTGTATTAGATGTTAATATCTCTTCTAATGGTGAAACAGTTTGGTTAAATCAAAAGCAAATTGCTAGTTTATTTGGTATTGATAGAACTGTTGTAGGACGTCACATTAGAAACATTTTTAAAAATGATGAATTAGATGAAAAAAGCATGTGTGCAAATTTTGCACATATGGGCACAAAAAATGTTCAAGAATATAATGTAAAGTATTATAATCTTGATGTTATTTTAGCTGTCGGATATAGAACAAATTCTCCTAAAGGAATTCTTTTTAGAAAATGGGCTAATAGTATATTAAAAGAATATCTTTTAAAAGGTTATGCTGTTAATGATCGTCATTTTCAAGATATTGATTATGTAACAACAATGCTTGATCAATATAGAAATGCAGGTGGACAATTACCGAGTAGTATTTCTATGTTAGAATTTCTAAAAGTTTATCAAAGAGGTTTTAAGATTCTTGATGATTATGATCATCATCATTTAGAGGTTCCTGTTGGTCAAAAAGATACTTATGTTCTTCAATATGATGAATGTATAAACCTTATACATAATACGATGTTTGAAAATAGAGGGGATTTATTTTCTATTGAAAGAGATGATTCTTTTAAAAGTAGTATTTCAACGATTTATCAAAGTTTTGGAGAGATTGATTTATATCCAACTTTAGAAGATAAAGCAAGTGCTTTACTGTATTTTATTGTTAAAAATCATAGTTTTATTGATGGTAATAAAAGAATTGGCGCAACCATCTTTTTATACTTTTTAGAAAAGAATAATGCTCTTTATAAAAATGGCATGGAAAGAATTAATAATGATGCTCTTGCAACACTTACTATCCTAGTAGCGAGTTCAAGACCTGAAGATAAGGAAATTATGATGCAATTAATTAAAACGATTATTAAATAGAAAAGAACTATTCAATTGAATAGTTCTCACTATGTTAGTCTAAATCTCTCCTTGAGAAGCAATGACTTTTTTATACCAATAGAAAGAATCTTTTTTACTTCTTGCCATTGTTCCAGTTCCATCATCATGTTTATCAACATAAATGAAACCATAACGTTTTCTCATTTCTCCAGTACCTGCAGAAACTAAATCAATACATCCCCAAGTTGTATAACCAATAAGGTCTACACCATTTTCAATAGCTTTAGCCATTTCTTCAATATGTGCACGATAGTATTCAATACGATAATTATCATGAATACTTCCATCTTCTTCTACTGTATCATAAGCACCTAAACCATTTTCTACAACCATTAATGGTTTTTCATAACGATCATAAATCATTTCTAAATAATATCTTAATCCTTTAGGATCAAGTGCCCATCCCCAATCAGAATATTCTAAATATGGGTTACGTACACCAAATGACATATTACCACTTACTGTATCATCATTTTTATGAGTAGTAACAGCTTGTGACATGTAATAAGAGAAGTATACATATCTACTGTTCCTTTTTTAAGTTCTTCTAAATCTTGTTCAGTAATATCTAATTGAACATTATGTTCCTTCCATAAACGTTTTGTAAATGTTGGATATTTACCTTTACATTGAACATCTCCACAATAGAAGATACCTTTTTCCCATTTAGAACGATTGAATAAGATGTCTTCTGGATCAGATGTTAATGGATAATAAGTAATACCACAAATCATACATCCAATTTTATTTTCAGGATCAATTTCATGTCCAATTTGTACTGCTCTTGCACTTGCGACAAATTGATAATGTAAATGTTGATAAGCTTCTTGATATGCTTCATCACTGGCATCATCTGGTAAGAAATTGATTGTATTATTGATTTCATTGAATGTTAACCAATATTTAACAAGTCCTTTGTATTCATTAAAGATTGTTGTTACGTATTTTTCATAAAGGGCAATATATTTACGATCTAACCAATTTCCATATTTTTCTTCTAAAGCAAGTGGTGTATCAAAATGCCAAATAGAAACAAGTGTTCAATACCTGCATTTCTAAGTTCTGTAAAAACATTACGATAAAAATCTAAACCAGCTTGATTTGGTTTTTCTTCTTCTCCTGTTGGTTAAATTCTTGACCAAGAGATTGATAATCTAAACATCTTAAATCCCATTTCTTTAAGCAAAGCAATGTCTTCTTTATAATGATGATAGAAATCAATACCATCATGGTTTGGATAAAGTTCATCATCAAATACAGCAAAATGAGCTCCTTCTGGTAATTTAAATCCACGGTTAGGTAATTTTTGTTTATTCCCATCTTTATCAATAAAAGTAACCATACGTGGTGTATTTACTGTTCCACCTGTCGTTACATCTGTACGTGCCATTCCACGTCCATCCACGTTCCAAGCACCTTCACATTGGTTAGCAGCTACTGCGCCACCCCAATAAAAATCTTTACTAAATTTCATCGTTTTTCCTCCTTAAATTATCTTTATTATAAAATACTTTTATGACTTATGTATTAAATTTTCAAACTATGCAACAAATAAAACCACACATGTATAAACAATCAATGTAATAACCATAAATAATGAGATAAAGGCAGCAACAAAATCTTCATCTTCCTCACCTTTATAAAGTGGGAAAATCAACATTGGCATTGCAAATCCTGTTGGACACATAAAATAAATCAACACACCCATCATATAAATCTTATCTGCCATTAAATATGGAAAGAAGATAAAGAATCCTGCAATGACAAGAATATAGAAGATAATTCTAGCTCCTACAAGTTTTAATAATGAACCAATAGTATCTTTATTAATTTTTAAATTATAACCGATAATCAATAAAATAAGGCTTACAATGGGGGCTATTGCTTGTTGAATCGTATTTGTATAAACATCAATAAAAGCAGCTTGACAAAGCATATCATAAACACCTAAAACATTTAAAACGATTCCTAACATAACCGCAATTACAAATGAATTTGTGAAAATTGTTTTCAACAATTCCTTAGTACTTGTATTTCCTGATGTCTTTTTAGCAACAAGTACAGGAATAATAATAAAAGCAATCACTGTTCCAGCAATATCATAAATAACTGTATTGCTTGCATAAGCTACACCTACAATAGATGTATAAAGTGGTAATGCAACATTTTCTCCTTCACATGTTGTAAGTAAATAAGGTGAAATATGTCCCATTTCTTTTCCTGTAAATTTAGAAATAAATTTGCCTAAAATCATAGCTAGTGTAAAAGCAGCTACAACATATAGCACAATCAATATTGCTGAAGAAGAATTTTTAAATATTTTAAATAAAGAACTAAATGAAAAGACATAGCTTCACATCAAAACTATGCCTTTTTGTTTAATTAATTTTATTTTCTTTGATCCATTGAATAAATTCATTCAAGCCTTCATCTGTTTTTGCACTTAAACAAATAATCTTTGCATTTGGATTTAAATTTAAAATATTTTCTTTAGCTTGATTAATATCAAAATCAAAATAATCAAGCGCATCAATCTTAGAAATAATAACCAAATCACATACACTAAACATTAAAGGATACTTTAATGGTTTATCGTCTCCTTCAGGAACCGATAAAATCATCATATTCTTATGTGCCCCAGTATCAAATTCTGCAGGACAAACAAGATTTCCAATATTTTCTAAAAAGAGAAGATCAAAATCATCGACACCAAATTCATCAACTGCTCGTGTTGTCATTTCTGCATCAATATGACATAATCCTCCATTATGAATTTGAATAGAAGGAACACCTGTAAGATCTGCTACCTTTTGTGCGTCAAGTGATGTTTCAATATCAACATCCATCACTCCTACTTTATAATCCTCTTTAATTTCATTGATTACACGAGAAAGAAGTGTTGTTTTTCCAGAACCAGGAGAAGACATTACATTAATCATTGTCACTTTTCTGTCCTTCAATCTTTTGCGAAGAGCATCTGCTTCTTGATTATTCGTATTAAAAACATTTTCATGAACTTCGATTACTCTTACTTTAGCCATGGTTTACTTCCTCCATTTTTTCATTTAGATAATTGATCCAAGGTTCAAAGCCTTCATCTTTTTTTAGATGAAATATAGAAGATTTGAGCATTAGGATTTAATTCATGAATTCTTTGTTCTACCAATCTTTATTAAAATCAAAGACAGGTAATGTATCGATCTTATTAATTAAAACAACATCACTGACAGTATAAACCAATGGATACTTAGCTGGTTTATCATCTCCTTCAGGAACTGATAAAATCGTAATATTAATACTTGCACCGGTATCAAATTCTGCAGGACAAACAAGATTTCCAACATTTTCAATGAAAATAAGATCTACATCATCCATTCCCATTTCATTAAGTCCTTGTTGAGTCATAGCTGCATCCATATGACACATACCACCTGTATGTAATTGAATGGCTTTTGCTCCACCATTTTCTATCGTAACAGCATCAACACTAGCATCAATGTCACATTCCATGACACCTATACGAGTAATACCTTGTAATCTTTCAATGGTACGAAGTAATGTTGTTGTCTTCCCCGAACCTGGAGAAGACATCACATTAATCATTAATTTTTTTTGTTTTTTAAATTCATCACGAATTTTATCTGCAGTTACTTCATTTTCTTTAAATATATTTTGTTTAAGTTCAAGAATCTTCATAAATACCAATCTCCTTAATATTAAACTCATTACCTCTTAATAAATAAGTATTTTCACTATGACAATAAGGACATGTTTTACCATAATCAATCGTACGATATTGTCCATGACAATCTTCACAATAAGTAATTGCTTCTAATGTTTCAATATAGATTTTAGCATGTTCTGTCACAGCTTCTTTTTTTCTTGCCCAGTTCCAACAATCTACTAATTGATCATGAATGACACCAGAAACTTCTCCAATTTCTAGTGTCACATAATCTATTTTTTTAACATTGTTTTCTTCAGCAACTTTTTTTACATCTTTAACAACATAAAATGTAACACCTAATTCATGCATTTTAATGTTCTACCTTTTTCTTTAAAATAATATTCTTTACACGTTTTAATTGATAAGGAATAATTGCTTTAAACTTATCTTCAGCTACTGTCATTGTTGAACATTCTGGATGATCTCGATGTAATTTAATAGCATCAAAATCACATTTTGTTGTACAAATACCACAACCAATACATTTATTAGCATCAACAATCGTCGCTCCACATCCTAAACATCTTGATGTTTCCTTTTTAATTTGTTCTTCTGTAAGTGCTAAAACATTATCTTTAAACTTATCAGTTACTTTTGAATTAATACCTTCTACTTGTTTAGGTCCTCGATCATAACTTCCACTAAAATATCATCTGTATCAAGTGGTTTAAATTCCCAACGATTACGTCCTGTTTCCATATGTCCATGATGAACATAACGATGTAATGATTCAGCAGCAATCTTTCCTTGTGCAATGGCATCAATAGCAAATTTAGGTCCTGTATAAACATCTCCACCTGCAAAGATATCTTCAACACTTGATTGGAAAGTGACTTTATTTAATTCAATGGCTTGTCCATTAAACTTCACATCTTCACCTTTTAATAAATCTCCCCAAACGCTACGTTGACCGATGGCAAAGATAACACGTTCACAAGCAACTGTAACTGTTGTATTTTCATCATAAACTGGCGCAAATTTACCTTCATCATTAAATACGGAAACACATTTTTTGAAAACAATAGCACTTACTTTACCATTTGTTTCAATTATTTCTTGAGGTCCCCATCCACAATGAATCGTTACACCATCTTCTCTTGCTTCTCTTATTTCTTCATTAGAAGCTGGCATATCTACTTCTTGTTCTAGACAAAATTGATGTACTTGATTTGCTTTATTTCTTGATGAAACACGAGAAGCATCGATAGCTACATTTCCACCACCAACGACAACTACTTACCATCAAATGGTGTATCTCCACAGTTAGATTCATGTAAATAATCAATCGCTGTCATTACACCTTGTGAATTTATATTTTTAATATCAGGTAAGCTACCCGCACTGCAACCAATGGCAATATAGAACGCTTGATACCCTTGTTTTCTTAATTGTTGAATTGTTACATCTTTTCCTACTTCAATTCCTGTTTTGATTTCTACACCCATTTCTTTTGCGACATCTATTTCAGCATCTAGAACATCTTTTTCTAATTTATAAGATGGAATACCATAACGTAACATTCCTCCTGGATGTTCGTTCTTTTCAAAAACAGTAGGACGATATCCTGTTTGTGCAAGATAGAAAGCTGCTGTTAAACCAGCAGGTCCTCCACCAATAATCGCAATCTTTTCAGCAAAATGATCCATATGAATACTTGCTGGAATAACTACAGGTGGAATATATCTTGTATCCGCATTTAAATCTTGTTTGGCAATAAATCTTTTAATTCCATCAATTGATAAAGCTTCATCAATTTTACCACGTGTACACGCATCTTCACATCTTCTATTACATACCGCTCCACATACTGCTGGGAATGGATTTTGTTTTTTAATTAAAGCCAAAGCATCTTTGTATCTTCCTTGAGAGGCCATTTTAATATATCCTTGAACAGCAATGTGTGCAGGACAAGCACTTTTACAAGGAGCAGTTCCTGTTTCATGGGTATTAATTCTATTATTATCACGATAGTTAAAATCGTATTTTTCTGGTCCCCATTTAACAGCATCAGGTAATTCTTGTTTTGGATATTGTACTTCTGTACCATCTTTTTTACATAATTTTTGTCCTAATCGTACAGCCCCTGCTGGACAATATTCCACACATCTACCACAAGCTACACATTTATCTTTTTCTACATGAGCAACGTAAGCAGAACGTGACATATTTGGGGTATTAAATAATTGTGATGTTCTTAAAGCATTACAAATTTCAACATTACAGTTACAAATACCAAATATTTTATTTTCTCCATCAATATTCGTAATTTGATGAACAAAACCATTATCTTCCGCACGTTTTAAAATAGCTAAGGCTTCTTCTTTAGTAATATCATGTCCTTTACCTGTTTCTCTACAATAATCAGCAAAGTCACCAACACCAATACACCAACCAAAATCATCATCAGCACAACCATCATCAATGGCTTTTCTTGAAGCTCGACAAGAGCATCTTCCTACACCAATTTTACCTTCATATTTTTCTAACCAGTAAGAAAGCTTTTCAATATCAATAGCTTCATTTTCCATTGAAATAGCTTTTTCTACAGGAATAACATGCATTCCTACTCCTGCCCCTCCAGGTGGAACCATTTGTGTAATACCGGCAAGAGGAATATAAGTCATACGTTCAAAAAATGCCGCGACATCAGGATGATCTTCTAGACGAGGATTTGAACGATCTGGTAATTCTTCCATATTAAATAATTCAGCACTTCCAGGTACAAACATTGGTAGAATATATCTTCTTTCACTTTGTGGCGCTGTGCGTCCATGATGGTCATAATGATAACCATAATCATATTCTAACAATCCTAAATAACTCATTTCATCTAAAGTTTTTTGGAAATGCTCTTCTTGATCTTTTGAAACCTTACATAAATCACACATTTCTTTAAATGTATAAGGGGTACGCTTTTTCATTGCTAAAGCAATGTCTGCCATTTCATCACTGACAATTTCAGCCAATCCCCAATATTCAGGATCTTCAACTTTGACACCACCGAAAATGTGTCCAACAACATCAGTAATCTTTCTTCCTAATTTAACAATTTTCTCTCTTGGAGGATTGTCATGCTTATGGTTTGCATTCCACTCCTCATATTTTTTCATACTCATTTTTTATATTCCTTTCTCCAATAAAATTGTTTTAAATCAAAAACAATATACCAATTTAATTATACATGAATCCTAAATATTAAGATATTGTTTAGAAACATTTATTGAAAAAACGATTATTTTTTCACATAAATTCAGACATTTTGTTTCTTTTGCCTAAAAATAAAAGGAGACTTTTAAGCTCCTATTTATTATCTCTTCTTGCTTTTCTATCAGCAATAATATCAGAAATATCAATGGTACTTCATCATCTTCTTGTTCATAAACATTTAAAAATGGAACATCTTCTACGCTTCTAAGTGGAAACTCTGATTTTGCAGTCACATCTTTTAAATCACATTCAATAACACCAATATATATACCTGGAATAACTTTTCTTTCACTCAATGGTTTAATAGCACGATCATTACATGTATAAAGCAAATTATAACCTTTTTCCCATGTTTCTGGATCATCTTTATAATCTAACATCTTCATTTTCCCTTTCGCAATCACACTACGATAATCATGATAATGTCCTTTATATTTCTTATCAGGAAAATCATTAAAGATACTAAATTCAATACATACTCTTGGATCTTTTCTTAAGTAAATTTCTACTTTTTTTCCCCTACTTTCATAAAAATGTGTATATACATTCAAATGCGTATCTGTCATCTCAAACCCAAAACTCATTGGTACAACATAAGGAAAACCATCTTCATCATTCATTCCCACATTAATAATATTCATTTCTTGAAGCATAGCTTCTATTAATTTATAATCGACTACTTCTCTTTCAAATCGTTTCATTTCACTCACCTCAATTACACTATACTTTGTTTTGTTTATTTTCAAATGACTTTCAATAAATGAAAATATCTTATAATATTTTTGAGGTGTCATATGAATACATTAAAAATACAAATCAAACCCTATTATCAAAATAATCCATTTAATTTAAAGATGATCAAATACATTGTTTATCTACTAATAAAGATGAAGAAGAAATCCAATTACTTCTTAAACAAATGAATCTTTCTAACTATACTGTATTTCTTCAATTAGATATGGAAAATTATACTTACGGTTATCTACATACATCATCTAATAAAGAATATGATTTATTTTATTATAATGACTTTGATGATTATGAAGACGAAATTGAATTTGGCAGTACTGCTTGGATTAAAATGATGACAAAAAATAAAACGGGCAAATAAGCCCGTTAATAATCTATATCATTTTCTAAATCTTTCCCTTGTGATTCAATCACTTTCTTATACCAATAAAATGACTTCTTAGGATAACGTTTTAATTCCTTTAAATCTTCAAAATCACGATCTACATATACAAAACCATATCTTTTCTAATTTCCTTATGACTACTTAAAAATCAATTGGACTCCATGCAAGATATCCCATTAAATCCACACCATCATGTTCAACAGCAGTTTTAATAGCTTGGATATGTTTTTGATAATATGAAATACGTTCATCATCATAAACCTTACCAGCTTTTAGTGTTTCATCAATTCCTATACCATTTTCAACAATAAAGAGTGGTTTATGATAACGATGATAAAAATCAACAAGGGAATATCTTAATCCATCAGCATCAATTTGCCATCCCCATTCGTTAGCTTTATAATATGGATTTTTTAAAGCTCTTTGATCAAAAATAAGCGCATCTTCTAATTCATTTTGATCTTTTATATCTTCAAAAGAAGAAATAACATTACTACGATAATATGAAAAAGCAAGATAATCTATTTTCTTTGATGCATCTTTAATTATATCTTTTTCTTCTTGAGACATATTTAATTTAATATTTCTATTTTTTGCGTATTGCATAAAGTATTGAGGAAGTTCACCATTACACATTGTGTCATAAACAAAGTAATTATGCATTTTATTTTTGAAATCTGCTGCTAAAATATCATCTGCTTTACATGTAAGTGGATAAAATGGTGCATGTCCAATCATTCCTCCAACTTGTGCTTGGGGATCAACACGTTTGATAACTTCGACAGCTCTTGCATGAGCTACTTGCACGTTCACATTTAAATGTACAAACATTTCTTGTTTCGTCATACCTTCTGGTAATCTTGCACCAGAAACTAAATCTGGCATATGGGTTGCTAGATTGATTTCATTATAAGTAATATAATATTTAACTTTTCCTTTAAATCTTTCTACAATGCTTTCAACATGTCTTGCATAGAATTCAATGACTTCTTTGTTCATAAATCCATTATAATGATTTAGCAAATAATCTGGCATATCAAAATGAACAAGAGATACAACTGGTTCAATCCCTTTTTCTAATAAATAATCAACCATCTTATCATAAAAATCTAATCCTTTTTCATTTGGCTTTTCTTCATTTCCTAAAGGATGAATTCTTGACCAAACAACAGAAAATCGATATGCTTTAAATCCCATTTCTGCCATATAATCAATATCTTCTTTCCAATGATGGTAATGATCCGTTGCTACATCTGTTGTACAAAACATAGGTTTAATTCCTGGTTCTGGAGTTACGACTAAAGTATCATAGACATTCAAACCTTTACCATCTTCTAAATAACCACCTTCAGCTTGAACGTTACTTAAAGCGCCTCCCCATAAAAATTCTTTTTTCATACAATTCTCCTTACTTTGTTGTCATCATAATCATCATTTGACCATCAAGTTCAATTGATGTATTTGTAGGAATCAAAAAATTATCTCCTACTTTAACGTCATATTCGTCTACTTTTCCACTACCTTTTACAACTGTAGCAAGTTGATAATTATCGCATTTATATTGACATTTACCAATAACTAATAATTGAGAAACAGTAAATGAATCATTTGAAATAAATATTGTTTCTTTCATATTTTCATGAACTTTAACAACTGGATGAACATCATTTTTATCAATATCTTTATCAAAAGATAAACAATCAATAGCTTGTTTCAAATGTAATTCTCTTTCATTTCCATCTTTATCTTTTCTATGATAATCATAAAACGATACGTTACATCTGTAGATTGTTGAATTTCATAAACAACATTTCCTTTACCCATAGCGTGTAGACAACCTGCTGGTAAATAAACAAAATCTCCATCAGCTACAGGATATTTTTTATAAATATCATCCCATTTATCTTGATTGATCATTTCTTGAAGCTCTTCTTTATTCTTTGTCTTTTGTCCATAGACAATAGAAGCACCTGGATCTGATTCAATAAAAAACCACGCTTCATTCTTTCCTCGTTTATAACCAATTTTTGAGCATGTTCATCATCAGGATGAACTTGAATACTCAAATCATCTTCTGGTCCAACTAAAGAAATAATTACTGGGAAATCCTCACCTGGATGTCCAAATAATTCTTGATGTTTTTCCCATAATTCTTTTAGAGTTTTTCCTTTGAATCCACCATTTATACAAACAGTAGATAAACCTTCACCATCTTGAGCACTAAAAGACCATGATTGACCTATTCCTTCAGGAAAATCATCATATCCAAAGAAATCTCT
>ENA-OQCS01000327-OQCS01000327.1-human-gut-metagenome-genome-assembly--contig:-NODE-327-length-26100-cov-4.270242_pt1 | contig 26100 bp, 37 predicted proteins | sample MGYA00242757_ERZ504575 | MGnify/ENA primary metagenome ERZ504575 (study PRJEB26092, sample SAMD00036297) | human gut metagenome | host: Homo sapiens | study: EMG produced TPA metagenomics assembly of... | reverse complement strand
TGCGCGGATACCTTGACGACCTCTACCACGGATACTCCGAACTGTTCGCAGCGCCGGGTGCGCGGTGAGCCGCATGAAGGGACACTGGTTCTACCTCATTCACAAGTTTGAGGGGGCCGAAAAGCTGGAAAAGCAGCTGCGCAAGGTGCGGGAACCGTGGGAATATGAGGTCGTCGTAAACCAGATCTTTACGCTGCCGTTCCGGCCGTAACGGTTGGAATGGCCTCCGTTTCGCTCTGGCCATCTTCAGCGAAAATTTTATTTTATATAGTTGCAATTCAGAAAGATCTGCGGATTTTTCTGAATTGCGCTTTCACCGGAGGGGCTGTAACGGTAAACGGCATCTGCATTCTATTATGAAAAAGCCCCGCCATCATAGCGACGGCGGGGCATGAGCAGACAAGCGATATCAGACGTTCAGATAACTGCGCAGCATGGCCTGCAGCAGATCGTCACGATCCACCTTGCGGATCATGGAACGGGCATTTTTATAGGTCGTGATGTAGGTGGGGTCTTCGGACAAGATATAGCCCACCAGCTGATTGACCGGATTATAGCCTTTTTCCTTTAAAGCATCGTACACCTGCTGTACGATCTCATGGATCTCATAGTCCTTTTTGTCGTGGATCGAAAAAATAGCGGTCTCGCCACTCACGGAATACACCCCCTTAGGAAGAACTACATTCATTGTACACGAATTGCGAGGAAACTTCAAGCTAAACAGACCGGATTTGCACAGTTTGCATAAAATTTCCGGTCCTGATTTTGCAGGCTGACGGCCTGCACCGCCGCAAATGCGGCAGAAGGAGGGCCTTTATGCTGTATGGCATCGGCTGCGACCTGTGCGAGATCGCGCATCTGGAAAAAAGCCTTACCGGCGCACACGCTGCAGCCTTTATCCGCCGGGTGTACGGCGAGGCCGAACGCGCTGCGCTGAGCCTTGACGAACCACTGCCCGCCGGGCGCAGCGCTGCCCACCGGCTTGCCAGCGCCGCAGCCAACTTTGCCGCCAAGGAAGCCTTTTTAAAGGCGGCAGGCACCGGCCTGCGGGAGCGTTCTCCCTGTGTGAGATCGAGGCTGTCCGGCTGGAAAGCGGTGCACCTGCCTATCATTTTTCCGGCCAGACGGCGGAATGGATGCAGGCCCATGGCCTTGCGCCCGGCTTTCTCTGAGCCACGAGGGCGGCATGGCGCTGGCCTTCTGCACACTGGAAACTCTGTAAGCCTTTGTGCATACAATGGAATATCCCCTGCGCTGCATAACCGGCGCGCAGCCGGCTCATACTGAGAGCAGACGAAGATGCGCCGGACGCATCACATAAGCGGGGCGCATCCTCCAAATGCAGGGAGGGAGATTCCATGGAGGTACACAGAGGAGAAGTTTTTTACGCAGATCTTTCGCCGGTGGTGGGGTCGGAGCAGGGCGGCGTGCGCCCGGTACTGATCGTGCAGAACGAGATCGGCAACCGGCACAGCCCTACCGTGATCGCTGCGGCCATTACATCCCGGCTGGACAAGCCCGCCTGCCCACCCACATCAATATCCGGGCAGCGGATACCGGCCTTGCCAAGGACAGCGTGGTGCTGCTGGAACAGATCCGCACGCTGGATAAGCACCGCCTGCGGGAGCGGGCCGGGCAGATCACGCCGGAAGATCAGAAACGTGTGGATCAGGCTTTGGATGTAAGCCTGGGGCTTACTTCATATTAAGGGGCTGTTGCAAAACAGCTCTCTGAAAAGATCATGCACAAAACCCGGAACCTATTTTCGGCCAAAACGGCTCAAAAAGGCTCCGGGTTTCTGATTTTACGCTGTTTCTTTGTGCAAGCTGCGATCGTTTTTTCATTTTCCAGCTTAATTTTTTTGAAAAGGCGCGCGAAGGCTGGTTATTCCCGCCAGAAAATGCTATACTTTTCTGCAGAATGGTTGTGCTGTCGTGTGCAGCATATACAGGTTTTATGATGATATCGGAGGGCTGATTATATGATCATCCAGAGCAAAAAAGTATGGATCGCCGACCAGTTCATTTCTGCTGCAGTCGAGCTGGAGCAGGGCAAGATCACCGGCATCTTCCCCTATGGTGAAAAGCAGGCCGATGTGGACTATGGCTCCAAGCGCATCGTGCCCGGTTTATGGATATCCACTGCCATGGTGCCTACGAGTTCGACACCAACGACGCAAAGCCGGAGGGCCTGCGCTACTGGGCAAAGCATATCGTCTCTGAGGGTGTGACCAGCTTTCTGGCCACTACCGTCACCCAGAGCGTGGAGGTGCTGACCAACGCCGTGGCCAATGTGGCCGACGTGATGGAGGCAGCTACGAAGGTGCCGAGATCCTTGGCATCCACTTTGAAGGCCCTACCTCGATATGAAGTACAAGGGCGCACAGCCTCCGGAGTACATTGCCAAGCCCAGCGTGGAGCAGTTCAAGCACTACCAGCAGGCAGCACGCGGCCACATCCGCTATGTGACCCTTGCACCGGAACACGACGAAGGGTTTGCACTGACCCATTACCTGACCGGGCACGGCGTGGTGGTCAGCATCGGCCATAGTGCCGCCACCTATGAGCAGGCCGTGATGGCCTATGCCAACGGTGCCCGCTCCATGACCCACGTGTACAACGGCATGTCCCCCTTCGCCCACCGCGCCAACGGTCTGGTGGGCGCAGCCTACCGCATCCGCACCATGTACGGCGAGATCATCTGCGACGGCTGCCACTCCACCCCTGCTGCCCTGAACAACTACTTCATGAGCAAAGGCCCGGATTACGCCATCATGATCTCGGATGCACTGATGGCCAAGGCACCCCCATTGGCAGCGAGTACATCTTTGGCGGCAACCATATCACCATCTACCCGGACGGCAGCGCCCATCTGGACAACGGCACGCTGGCCGGTTCCACTTTGAACATCAACAAGGGCCTGCGCATTCTGGTGGAGGAGGCCATGGTGCCCTTCAACTATGCACTGAACGCCTGCACCATCAACCCGGCACGCTGCCTGCATCTGGATGACCGCAAGGGTTCCATCCAGATCGGCAAGGATGCCGACCTTGTGGTGCTGGACGACAACTACGATGTGCTGCAGACCTACTGCATGGGCAAGGCCCAGCTGTAATTTCTGGCTGACGCGAACAAAGGATGTGTTAAACCCGTTATGATCCAGATCGCCTTCTGCACGATGACCAAACAGTTCTGGACCAGCTCTCTGCCCTGCTGGAAAAATATCGCGCCCAGCGCTGTGTCCAGATCCAGTGCACAGCCTTTCACAGCCCGCTGGATCTGCTGGCCGAGATCGAAAAGGCACCCGGTACGATATCCTGTTTCTGGATGTCATCATGCCGGCCGAAAACGGCATTACCGCCGCCAAGGAGATCCGGCAGTACGATAACGTCGTCAAGATCATCTTTCTCACTTCTTCCGCCGAGTTTGCAGTGGAATCCTATGTGGTGGGTGCCTATTTCTACCAGCTCAAGCCCATCTGGGAGGACAGCTTTTTCCGTCTGACGGATTCGGTGATCGCCGAGTGCCGCCACGCCGACCAGCGCAGCCTGATCCTGCGCTGCAAGACCGGCATCTCCCGCATCGATCTGGACCAGCTGCTCTACTGTGAAGTGCTGGGCCGCACTGCTGGTCATTGCGCTGTTCCCGACAAGCGGCACCGCGCTGCAGGATGCCACCGAGCTGGTCGTCACCCTGCCGCTGCTGCTGGCACTGGTGCACTGGATCGCGCCTTCGGTGCGCGCGCTGTCGCACTCTTCGCTCAAGCTGCAGCTGCAGTTCGGCGTGGACGGCAGCGCAGGCTTTTACCGCATTGAAAAGTCCGGCACCTTGCTCCGCCTGAAGGCAGAATAAAATCACAGTGCGCATTCGTTCCACTTAATACGCAAAACACCCCTCGCTTCCGCAGCAGGAAACCGAGGGGTGTTTGTTATGCTTTATTTGTGTCGGGTCAAGCCCTTACGCCATTACTTGCGGGGATTCTTGATCACAGCCTGGGCGGGCGATAAAATTGCAGAGTTCTCCTTTCCAGAAATATCATTTCATTTTTCGTTGCGCCCGTGGTTCTTTTTTGTAAGCCCCGCGTATGCGGGGAAAAGCCCTGCGCGGTTTTCAAGTCCACGTCGATGCCGGGATCACCCCGCATGTGCGGGGAAAAGTTTTCGGCCCATCTGGGGGTTGAAAAACCCCGGATCACCCCCGCATGTGCGGGGAAAAGCTGGCACTCTATAACGAGCTGAACAACCACCAGGGATCACCCCCGCATGTGCGGGGAAAAGTAGAATGTGTCATAGATACCGTTGGGATGAGGGGATCAACCCCGCATGTGCGGGGAAAGGAATAAGCTCCAGGGATGGTCAGCAGTTCACCAGGATCACCCCGCATGTGCGGGGAAAAGTCGCCTGTTTTTTTGTTCACGCCTAAACCCTGAGGATCACCCCCGCATGTGCGGGGAAAAGAGAGGTATTCGGCTACCAGGAAGCCTGGGCCGAGGATCACCCCCGCATGTGCGGGGAAAAGACTAAAAAGATCCCGTAGCACCGTGCCTCCTGTTGCTATTGTACCGCTGTTTCCTTCAGTTTGCAATAAACCTGTTGTATCAGACGGCAGTCCGGCAGGGCGCGATGCTCCACTTTTTCTGCCAGCTGAAAATGCTGTGCCAGCGTCACCAGCTTATAATTTGCGATCCTTGTAAGGTTTCGACGGGCAAGTTGTGCAAGGTCGATCTGGCGGTTGGTCGGTGCCGGAAAGCCATATCGTTTGCAGGTCATGCGCAGAAACTCCAGATCAAAGGCAATATTATGTCCCACCAGTGGGTCTTTGCCAATAAACAACAAAAAGCTATTCAGCGCTTCCCGTGGTTCTGTTTCCTGCTGCAATTCCGCAGCGCTGAGTCCTGTCAGGGCTGTGATCTCTGCCGGAACGTTTTCTTCCACGCAGACCAGCATGGTCAGCTCCTCCACCGGTACACCGTCCCGGACCCGCAGCGCTCCATATTCGATGATGGAATCGGACGCGGCTGCTCACATTGCCCACATAAACGCCCGTGTTGATCTCGCACAACCATTGGACAGATCCCGCGCAGTTTGGCGGGCAGTTCGTCATGGTGAGAACTACGATGTTTCATCACCCTCTTCTCCAAAATAATTGATGCCGTTGGCCACAGTGCCCACTTTGTTGTCCCACAGATAAACAGCTTCCGGCTCCTGTTCCCGCTCATCCGCATTCAGGAGCAGATACCGGATATCGTGCACCATGCGCTCCAGAATATGATGCTCTACCATGGCATCCCGCACCCGGCGGCGCACTACGGCCGGCAGGTCGTCCGGAGCCTGTGCCGCCACTTCAAAGGCGATGGGAATGGTCACCTCGGCCTTGTACAGGTCGGCAATATCGTACACAAAGGAGCACTCGTGCCCCACATGAACAAAGCCAGACCCGGGGCGCAGCCCAATGCCACGATCACCGCGTGCGCCAGACCGTACAAACAGGCGTGCCCGGCAGAAAGCGCCTGATTGACGGCATCTCCCGATGCAAAATCCTCCGGGCGGTACAGTCGGCCGCTCCACGGAACACCGGTATCCTTGGAAGCTTTGCGGTATACCTGCCGCACACGGCTGCCCTCGCGTCCCCGCAGCTGCTGCATCGTCAGCCGGGAGATATCTTCGTCCGGGAAACGGAGCTGATACATCTTGCGTACCACATCCAGGTGCTTGCGGGTGTTGCTGACAAGCTCTGCCTGCCGCAGCAACAGTTGCGAGTGGGTGGTCAGGGGACGGCCATGGGCGTAATACCGCACACCGTGCTCACCTACCCAGACAGCACCCACGCCCGTGTCACCCATAAGTTCCATGGCACGGTGGGTCACCCGTGTACCCGGCCCCAGCAGCAGCACCGAGATGCCCGCCGCCGGGATTTGAACGATCCCTTTTTCGTCTGTAACGGTGATTGCGCCGTCCTGTCGGCCAAGGGTGCAGTGTTCCAGATACAGAAAGGTCATCCGGTCTTTCACCTGCGGCAGCGCCTGCAGGTCCGGCCGGATCATGCCCGGCATCTCGTCCATCTCAGTTTTCTCCGCGCATAACGGTCATCAGTCCAAGGCCATAGGCCTTGCCGCGCCCCATGCCCTGACACAGCAGTGCCCGGAACTGCTCTGCATCGGTCACCTGCAAAATGCCTCATAGGTCACTGCCAACAGGGTCACCGGCCGGGTGCCGTGCTTGGCAAAGTGCTGCCACTGCACCCGGGTCACGGTAAATTCCTCCTCCCGCAGCAAAGCCGTGCTTTGCGGCGCGCTCCAACAGCCACTGCTTCTGGTACTGTGTCGTGCAATGTGCAGCTACAGTTCCCCGCGCTGCGGGGTTTTGGGGGTCTTTGCAGCTTTTGGTGGGGTTTGCGGTCAGCCGAAACTGCCAGCAGCTGCCCGGCTCCACCCGCTGCAAAAGCGGGTCGTAGCTGCGGGTCTCCGCAGCCGCTCCGGTGCCAAACTGCTCCACCACGCCGGACAGCTCTGGCGCATCTTCGCTGAGCAGCAGCAGATACAACCGCTCTCCCAGACGATCCAACCGCCACAGTCTGCGGCGGCGCTCCCCTGCAAAAGCGCTTTCCACTGCGCCATGCAGTTTTTGCGGTGCCGACAGCGCAGCCATGGTGCTGCGGCGGGTGGGATCTAGTTCTACCGTGATAAATACATTCTCTCGCCCCCTTTTTACACTTCCCGGAACGGATCGTGCTCCGTAGTCTCCGGGCTGTCCGGCACTTCTGCCAAAGCTCCCGTACCGAGCGGTAACCGTACTGCCGATGATGCGGGTCAAAGCTCACCGGCACATCCCGCTGCGGAGCCGTGCCCGGCTCCAGCGGGTCGGCGTCCAACAAGATCCGGCTCTGCCGTCCCGGACACAGGGGCGGTTCCGCTTGCAGCACCTCCTGCAAGCTGCCTGGGCGTACTCCCAGACAGAGCGGCAGGGTAGGCGGCAGCAGCGGCGGCCGAGATACAGCGGAAACGCCGGGTGCAGCAGCGCCTGCTGCAGCTGCTGCAAAAGGGCGGTATCTTCGCTTTCGATCCCAGCCAGAAACACGGCGTCCTGCAAATAATGGCGGTAGGTCACATAAGAGGTCTTTTCATCCTGCGTCTTTGCCGTGTGGTAGTCCACCAGCAGCTGCCTTCCCGCTCCACGCGGACGCCGAACCGCAGCCCGGTCAATCGGAGCAGTGCTTCGCGCTCGTCCCGCCGCAGCCCAAGAGCTGCCGCCAAAAGGCCGACCACGCCGCTCTTGGTGGGTTCACGGCCCGTCTTGCGGGTCTCAAATTGGAGTCCGCGCCCCACGCCTGTAAAGGCGCTGCCAGCCGAAGCAACAGCGTTGCCATTACCCCACCTCATTTCCGGCAAGTGCATCCCGGACAGCCTTTTCCAGTGCGCCCAGCATCGCCTTTGCCGTCTGCGCCGGAGCCAGTTCCTCCAGCCCGCTGCCCACGGTAAAGCTTTGCGCCGGGGCCTCGGCAAAGCTGCTGTACATCTGCTGCGCATACTGTGCCAGTGCCGCCTTGGAAGGCGCGGCATACCCCTGCGCACTGCGGGGCACGGCACGCTCGAATGCGCCGCACAGGTTCACCGGCTGATCCTCCGCAGGGTCACATATACCGCATCCGGCAGAGTGCGGTTTGCAAAGGTGTTCTGCTTGCCGGTGGGCATGGAGAAGAGGAACGCCTCACCAAAAGCCCGCACCGTTTCCGCGGCCTGCGCTGCACCCAGCTGCCCGGCCAGCTCCATCACGTTCACTGTGGCATAGCGGTACAGGGTGGAGGAGTTGTACTCCACCGTGCCAGATGGCCTGCACCGGCGTTGTCCTCTGCTTGACAGTCATCCACGGCGGTAAAGTAATCGTACTCGTTCTGCACAGCATGAGTGGAGATGCTGTGCGCCACCTGCGCAGCGGCGTCATAGTTCAGAGAAGGGTCATCTGCCACCATGCGGCCAAACAGCGCCATGTCCATCGAGGGCGCTGCTTTCAGGGCATCCCGATACTGCTTTTTATCCGCAGAGCCCTCCACAGCCAGCTCTGCCAACGCCTTTGCCTGCGCAGTGCTCATGAAGAACAGTGCCTTGGTGCCCTTATCGTCGCTCTTGATGCCCGCATTCTCCAGCGCTTTTTTTGCCAGCTTGTCCGCATCCAGTTCCGGGGCCAGTGCAAGGATCTGCGCCTTCACCAGTTCTGCGGCCTTTTTAGTGCGCTTGCCCACGTCCAGCTGAGCATTCTCCGCAAAGGCCGCACGCATGGCGTGCTTCCATGCCTGTGAGGACACCCGGGCGCGGAGCACACCGCCGTACACTGCCGTTTTTGGGCTGCCGGTATCGTCCCGGTTGATGCAGCTGGGCGGGACGGTCTGCAAAATGTGGAAATCAACATACAGGCGCTTATTCATGGTCAATTCTCCTTTTCTTTCTCATCCGGTGCAGGCTTCGGGTCGCGGTACAGGTCCTGTCCCCACCGTAGACGAACATTGGCGGGGGTCTGCGCATATCGCGGGTCGGCGCATTGCAATTCATACAAGTCTGCCGCAAGCTGCGGATAGTCCAGCGGGATGCCGCCATCCTTTGCCGCGCTCAACAGCTGGATCATGCCCCGCAGATGGTGGCTGATCTCGGTGATTTCTTCTGCGGTGACCAGCGCGTTGAACCGCCGGAGCACACTGGCCTCGGTCCAGTCCTGTCCGGCACTGTTCCGCTCTGCCAGCTGCCGCACCGCACGCCCCAGCGTGTTGCCGGGGCAGTCATGGGGCGGTCGTTCCCCTGCTGATGCATAGCATACAGGGTCAGGGCGAGGTAGACCGCCCACTCTGCCGCCGAGGGAGCACTGCGGCCCTGAAAGCTTTCCGGCATTCCCAGCAAAAAACTTCCCCACAGTTCCGGCAGCTCGCCGGGTGCGTGGCCGATGCCCCGACGCAGCTTTGCCAGTTCTGCCCGCCGCTGGTTGTCCGGCAGAGCCTGAAGCCTGTGCAGCTGCTGCGCCGCATATAGTTTGACGTCCTGTGTTTTCATACAATTCTCCCTTTATGGTTCTGTTTTGGGATAGATCTCCCAAAGCCTTGTGCGGAAACGATTATAGCCTTTGGCGAGGTATACAGGATGGTGCGCTCGGTCTTTTTATCCTTATCCACCACAATGCGGTGTCCCTTCAGGGCGGCATTTCCGGCCTCCATCACCATCTGTTTTCCCAGCTTTTCCGCGATGTTTCGCACCTGCGCCTGCCAGCGCAGCGCTGCCTCATCCGGGTCGTCCTGCTCCGGGTCGATTGCCTGCAGCCACTGCCGAAAAGGCTGATCCACTGCAAAGTAGAATTGTGCACAAACCGCGCCGCCTGCATTTTCATTCCGGTCACCGGCGGCAATTGCCAGTTCCTGCGCAAAATGTCCGACCAGCGCCGCTGTCTGTTCACAGCGCTCGATTTCTCTGACGATCCGACTCTGCCATGGACGCCCTATCTCATCCAGGATCCCTGCCTGAAAGGTCAGGCTGTCGCTGAAAGAATCATTTACAAAGAAGTCCTTATCGCCATATTGGACACCGGAGATGCGGAAATGTACCTTTCTGCGGGGATCCAGAAGTTTCAATCTCTTTTCCTGCAACTTTTCGATCCAGCATACAACGCCCGGGCGATGCCCGCTGTCCTGACAAAAGACCGCCGGGAACTCCCGCCAGAATTGTTTAGCCGGGTCATGACGACAGGGCACAAACACCACCGGTTCATTTTTCTTGATTGGCATCGTGCGCCAGATGGTCATCTGTTCGGCAAAGACGTTTTCTCTGGGGAAGAAATCTCCTCCCAGCAGACAGAACCCATCCACATTCTCCCCTGTCCTGTGCAGCAACAGCCTTCTGGATTGCAGGGTGAGCAGCTGTGCCGGGTTGTCCGGGCAGCAAATTTCTGTCCGTTCCGCGCTCTTTGGTGCTTCCAATTCCCAACAGGGCTTGCTTTCGCCCCAGCATTCCCGGCTGTCGCGCAGCAGCGTCAGGTTCAGCATCAGGGTCTCGTACAGATTATCGCCCTGTGCCTGAATAAAACCGATTTTGCCCAGCCACCCGGCTCCTACTGACGGAAGTCCCTTTCCTTTTGGCTTCGCGGAGGTGTCATCATAGCCGTTCACGCACAGCAGCCACCGCGCCGCCTGCGGATAGCTCAGCTGCTCCTTGCTCTGCCCCGCATACAGTGGAAAGAGCCGGAGTTTATTGCTGCTTTCCGACATTTCACCGTTGAGTTTGGCCGCGCCGTATTCCGTGCCGATCTTTGCCTGCGGCACCTGCCAGAAGGGGTGTGTCGGGTGAAACAGCCAGAAGCGGTCCTTCCACTGCTCCAGATAGTCCCGGACAGGCTCTGCCGGGAAACGCCCAAGCTGCCACAGCTCGCTCCAGCGCTCCAGTGCATCATCGCTCTGTGCCAGCGGTTGGGGTTTCCCCTTTGCATCCACCCGGGAGAACACGGTGAACAGCACCGCCAGCAACAGCCGCAGCACGGCGGCGTTCTGGGTGGGCATCTCGCCCGCAAGGTCCACATAATCCTGCGCCGACACCAGCGCCTCGGTCAGGGACACCTCCCGCACCGTGTTGTCCCGCAGCCGCACCCGTATCCACGGTTCGGTCAGCAGGTTGAATTCAATTTCCTTCATCCGTTTCCTCCTTTTGGTAGGTCAGGCCGTTTTCACGGTCATAACAAAGTTCCATGCCCGCAAGCCGGGCAGTCAGGTTTTCATCCAGCAGCAGGATCAGTTCTCCGTGCAGCAGCGGCGACAGCTGCCACGCCGCAAGGCGGCTGCGGTTATCCGCTTCCAACTCCCGGATGACCCTATCCACCTTCACGCTTTGCCGAACACCGCCGGGAGCCGCAGCTTCTGCCGGGCAATCTTCAGTGCCGTTTCCGGCGGGGGCGGGCTGTCAGCAGCTACGGCGCTGCCACCCTCCTGCCACGGCAGAAAGTGGATGCTGCCGTCTGCCCGACACTGCATTACAAGCACCTCTACCGAGGGGTCGCCGTCCCGCACTGCTGCCCGCGCCGCCGGGTCGGAGCGGGCACCTCGTTCTGCATCCAGTCGTCCAGCGTATTCAACTGCGCCAGCCGGTGCGTTTCCGGCTGCGGCACAAGGTACGCCTCGGCGCGCGCTTTCTTTTTCTCCTGCGTCTGCTCATATACGCAGCGCATTTCCTCCCCCTGCGCTCCACCGGGAGCTTCCCGCTCCCAGCCGTAGACCTGCTGCACCAGCGGAGAGATTTCCTCCGGCAGCCGGATGCTCCGGGGCAGAAACTTCCGGGTGCGCCAGAGCAACCACTGTCCATATACCGCCTCGCTGCCCGCATCAAAGGCATCTTCCCCGGTGTCCAGCACCGCGCAGCAGGCCTGCTGCAATGGGGCGGGGCGGCTGCGGCGGTGACGGTGCAACCGTCCGATGCGCTGCAACAGCAGATCCATGGGGCAAAGCTCTGTAACAAGAACGTCCAGATCAATGTCCAGCGACTGCTCCATCACCTGCGTGCCCACCACGATCAGGTCGTTCCGGCGCTCCGGTTCAGAGCCCTTGCCAATGCGTGCCATCAGCTGGTTTTCCCGCGCTGCGCGGTCCGGCATCAGGAACTGCGCATGGAACAGCTGCACCTCTTTGTCCGGCAGGCTTTCCCGCAGCAGCTGCGCGATCTTCTGCGCTTTTTTGACCGTGTTGACGATCACTCCCGCGCAGCCGCCCTCTGCCAGCTTCCGGCGCAGCAGCGCGGGCAACTCCGGCTCTGTGAGCGTGGTCAGCTGCACCGTTTTACCGGGTGCGTCTGGTGGGATGGCCGTCTGCTTTACCTCTGCGCCGTCCGTCCATGTCAGCAGCGGATAGCCGCAGCTGGTTTTCCATGGGACGTCCGGGACAGCCTTTTTCTGCTGGTAAGCCTCGACCAGTTCCGCGCGCCGCCGGGCAGGCAGGGTGGCTGACAGCAGGATGACCGGCGCTTGTACCAGCCAGCCATTCCAGTGCACGGTCCAGATAGCAGTTCATGTAGGTATCGTAGGCGTGGCACTCGTCAATAATGACCACCTTGCCCGCAAGCCCCAGATGCCGCAGCATAACGTGCTTCTGGGCAAGTGCCGCCAGCAGCAACTGATCCACTGTTCCAATCACAAAGTTTGCCAGCAGTGCCTGCTTGTTTCCCCGAAACCACTGGTGTACCTGCACCTGATGCGCTTCCTGCGCGTCCTCCTCCAACTGCACCCCGCGCCCCTGCAGCCGCAGATAGCACTCGTTCAGTTCTGCCATGCCGTGTGCCAGCTTTATAGCCTGCGGCAGCGTCTCCTCAGACTGTGTGTCTGCCCAGCCAAGCAGCCGGGGAAAGATGCCGTTTGCCGTGGCCTGTGTGGGCAGCCCGAAAAAGACACCACCCAGCCCGAACCGGCTGGCCATGACCTCCGCAGCGGCCAGCGCCGCCTCGGTTTTACCCACGCCCATCTGTGCTTCCAAAATCAGGATGCCCGGTTCCGCTGCGGTATCCACAGCCTCCAGAACAGCCCTCTGCACCGCATTGGGCGCAAAGCCGAACCGCACCGCAAACTCCTGCGGGTCTGCGATGCCCGGCTGTGCCTCCCACGGGAAGGGCAGCGCCAGCTTTTCCCAAGCCCTGTCCACCCGCGCCGGGTAATCCTCCATGCTGCCCAACTCCTCTACCGGGATCAGGGGAAAGTATTCCGTATTGCTGGCGATCCAGTCTGCCATGATCAGAAGTCCGGTCAGAAGCACTTCCTCCTGCGGATTCAGATCATCCAACTCCGCTGTGTCGTCAAAGCCACAGTCCTGCAAAACAGTCATGAGCAGTTCTGTCCAGAAGTTCTCCCAGACCTTTTTCTGTCCCTTGGGGTAGTAGTTGCTCTCCCAACCCTCTACTGATCATCGACCGCCGCGCAGCTCTGTGGCTTGCCGTGGTGCGCCCCCACAATGGAGGCGATCCCGCCGGGGCAGTCATCCCACAGCAGGACTGCCTCGCCCGCCCGGGCATGCGGCGACTCCCGGCGATTCTGTTCAGGACAGTCCAGCGGCGTCAACGTTTCCAGCCGCTGCCTCGCCTCCGGCAGGGTGCGCAGGATATTTGCCTGAAAGGCTACCGTAGCCTTGCCTATATCATGGATTCCACCCAAAAACCGGGCATGTGCGAGCAACGCTTCCTCGCGCTCAAAGCCCATGGCCCGTTTTACGCTTTCGGGGAGCCACTGCCGGACTAGCCGCTCCATGATGCCCGCCGTATCCCACAGATGCATCCAGAGCGGCAGCCACAGGCTGGTATTTTCCGGGTCCGTTTTACCGGCCAAAAACCTTGTTTTATTCAACGTCCTTCGCATTTTTGCTCCTTTTCCGGTGTGTGCCTTCCATGTACCGAGCATAACAGATAATGTGTACTATAATCCGTACTTTTTGTATTTTATCTCCGCAAATGAAAAAAGCGGCACACCGGGTCGTGCCTCATCAAAACGAAAGTGTCCTCGCAAGGTAAAGAAACATGCTATTTATAGCCCGGTTCCGTTTTCTGTTTCAAAGATACGCTTCTGCCTTCTGCTGTCAATGACTCTGCGCCAATTCATCAAAGCTACAAAAAACGATTTCTTTTTTGTATAAAAAACCGCCCCGGCTTCCATTGCGGAAACCGGGGCGGTTCATTCTGTTTATTGGTGCTTTTTCAAGCGCTCACGCAATCACTTGCGGATTCTTGATCGCAGCCTGGGCGGGTGCCAAAATTACAGGCGTTTGGAATAGCGATACTACGTGATTTGTGAATTTCCAGTATATCTTAGCCCATCTCCGCAATGATCTTCTCCAAATTTTCTTCCTGCAAATAGAATTCCGGCAGTTTTGCCTTGTCATACCGCATATAGGGAATGCCTTTCGTTCGCTGTTCCAGTAAATTCGTGAAGAACCGCTCCCAGCTGAAAAACTCGCTGCTCTCGATAAAATCTGCCGGATGTTGCAGGATTTCAAGAATGTCCGGCTGTCCGAGCAAATCTGCTTTCAGGAGCAGCCATTCCAGCGATTCCGGCAGGTACAAGCTGAACTTTGCGTTGTCCTCCTGCATCAGGCGATAAATGTCGTTCATCTGCGGGCCAAACGCCGCACCATCGCAATTACCAGAACCTTCTCGGATTTCATTGGGAAGATCTTTTGTTTGATATTATCTTTTCCTGCCGCAGAGATACAGACAATGCCGTATTTCTCGCCGACTTTTGTAAACAGCTGATACCCGGAATTTGCATCCTCTGTCAACAGCTTTTCAACACCTTCCAGCTGCACATTGCTGGCTGTCAGCGAATCATAGACCGGGTACGCCTTGTTATAGGTTCGTTTGAAGCGGCTGGTGGTCTTTTTCAGTTCCAGAATAGCGTTTACGCTGTACGGCAGGGTGCTCAAATCTTCTCTTGTGACCAGCACATAGTAGTTGTCCGAATGCTGAATCGCACGGGCAAAGTCAAGGCTTGAAACAAAGGTACTGCCTTCATCTACAAACACGATGCTGTCATGGGTCGCATTCAGCTGCAATTCCCAGTTGACACCCGACAGCACCCGGCACGGTTTATCACAGCTCACCGTCACGCCGCTCTGTCTGCCATAGGTTTCGTACGCTTGCAGCATTTCAACCAGCGTTGTTTTTCCGGTGGCACTGTCCCCTCGCAGAATCGTAATATTCCGTTCCAGTTCGATTGTGAAAACGACCCGTCCGCTTCGGACTTCGATTTTATGTTTTCCCTTCATCCTATCGCCTCACACAAACTGAAATGCAATCGGCATCAGTTCTTCCATGCTGTGCACCACATCACCGGTATTCAGGACTTTCACATCCACCTGGAATTTTTTCTTACCAAAATCCATGAGATGCCGCAGGTTGATGGTCAAGTCCTTCTTTTTCGCCAGCTTCAGAATAAAGGGTGCGCAGTTGTCACCGCAAGTTGAGGCATTGAATACCTTTTCCGGGTCGTTTGCCATCAGCAAAAGCGTTTTCGTGCCGCCAGACAGTTTTTCCGGCGAGATGACCCCCAGAACCGGGCTTTCCACCGCATGAGGGCCTTTGACGTCGGACTTATCAATTTTCTTGATGACCTCTTTGGCAAAGTCCGAAGTCAGCCACTCGTCCTCGTAGGTATAGTTAAAATAGACCGAAGTGTTGTAAACAGCTTCCGGCATATCTCCAAAGTAGATGTTCAGCATGATATCACCTCGCAGATGCAAGTCATTTGCTATTATTGTACCTTCTTTCTGCTCACAAAACAAGACGTAAAAGGCTCTTGACCTCCTATTACAGAAGCCAAGAGCCTTTTATTACACTATGCAAATTTCAGTCGATTCCTATTTTTTCAATGTGCAATCACAATATTTCGTATCAGCAGAAAATAATTTTCACCACCAAAAGAAAGGTTTTCTCTCTCAAAACGCATGAAAGGCTCACAGCGTTTTAGATTCCTTCGATTTGATGTTGGAGCTTATTAAGCTCCCGTTGAAGCTTCTGGTACTCTCTGGGGGAAACAGCAGACTTCATATGGTCTGCTAACGATTGCATAGTAATGTATAAATTGTATGTCTCTGCCGGATTTTTCAGAGTTCGTTGTTCTGTTTTGACTCCTTCGTTAATAGAAATCTGTCCGATAACTAGTTTGATATACTTAAACAGTTCGGAATCTTCGGAGTAGTCAGCTGGAGCATAAAAATTGATTCGACCATCATTGAACAGTTGATATACTTTCTCACGCTTGTTCTTTTCAGGGTCGAAAACACCAATTGAATAACCGCCCTTGCTCTTCACAAGGCGCATACAAGGGATATCTGTAGCACTGTCTCCAATATAGACGATAAAAAAATAATCACCGATCATTGAATGTACTGCTGCAAATCGGTTTCCGCCGCAGAAAATCATTGCACCCACAAAGCCGCCGCAAAACAGCGAATGGATAACATTTTTACTCCAGATGGCGAGAATGACCGCAACAACAGGCGGCAGCAGACTCAGGAGGCCATAGTTCATGACGTTCCTTCTTTCTTGGCAATTCACATTTTGTTAATAGAACGACTTCTTTATCATGCCTGAAAATAACAGAAGCGTCAATGTATTTTCTACGATTTTCAGCCATAAAAAGCCCCCTATGATAAAATACTTGTTGAGCGATAAATTCCCCCAAACGGATTCTGGCAATAACACAAACAAAAACTCCCCTTGCGGAAATATGCTATCTGTCAGTCGCATATTCGCAAAGAGAGAAAACAGAAAAATCCTGATTTTTTACATGGTGCAACGAAAAATCATCCGTGCAGACTTTTTAAGGAATCATCATTTTCCATGTGCAGGCAGCTTCTTACAAGATTTGATTATGCAGAGGCCTCCCAGCTTTATAATTCTGGATATTTTCAATCACAAGTTGTTCCAGCATGGCGTGGTTTTCATAGCACAGGCCGGCGGCGTGTGGGGTGATCACTGCCTGCGGCAGGTTCCATAGAGGGGAATCTGCTGGCAATGGCTCAGTTTCAAACACATCCAACCCAGCATAGCTCAGTTTCCACTGCGCAGTGCCTGGATCAAAGCAGCTTCCTCGACTACACCGCCTCTTGCAATGTTGATCAGGGCAGAACCTTTTCGCATCCACTGAATTGTCTGCGCATTAAGCAGATGTTTTGTTCCAGCATTGAGATCGACTGCAACAACTACGACATCGCTCTGTTCCAGGACTGTCTTCAGTCCGGTTTCTCCATAGTACAGTGCGTGGAACCATGGGAGCGTGTCAACTTTTGTGTGCTTATATCCGATGACCCTGCACCCGAAGCGTCCAGACGTTTGGCTGCTTCACTGGCGATGGAGCCGGTTCCCAGAAAACCAATGGTCAGGCTGCTTAGACAGCGGCGCTCAGCTGTTGCTTGATAGATCCGTCGTGCTTTCTGTTCGGTGTACAGCCAGGCATTCGTGGAAAATGTCAGAATTTTGCAGACGATATCTTCTGCAATAGGAACTGAGTACAATCCTCTTGCATTGCAGAATGCGATGCCTCTGGATTTCAGATAGCCGAGATCGGCAACGTCATAGCCTGCTCTGGAACCAAGTACAAGCTTCAGCGCCGGCATAAGTTCCAGAAGCTGTGGATGCAGATTCTTTGGTTCTGAGATCAGGATATCCGCCTGTTCAAGATTTTCTTCCAAAATCTGGTCCTCGGGAAATGCTTCTCGAAGCCCGGAGATCAGATAAGGCTTTTTGCAGACAATATTCATTCACCAAGATCCTCGCCATTGGACAGGATGCACTTTTTATACCACTCAAAGCTGTCTTTCTTTTTGCGCTCGAAGGTGCCATGCCCCCAGTCATCGCAGTCCACATAAATCACGCCGTAACGCTTGCTCATCTCAATGGAACCACAGGATACGAGATCGATGATGCCCCACATCGTATAACCAAACAGGTCAACGCCATCCTCTACGATAGCATCCTTCATACAGCGGATATGATCCCGAAGGTAGTCAATGCGGTACGGGTCGTGAATGCTTCCGTCCGCTTCAACTTTATCAACTGCACCAAGGCCATTTTCAGCAATGAAGAGCGGCTTATGATAGCGGTCGTACATCTGGTTCAGCGTAATGCGCAGACCGAGAGCATCCTTCTGCCAGCCCCATTCACTGGATTCCAGATAAGGATTTTTGCTGGCAATGATCAGATTGCCGTCTGTCTTTTCCCATGCGGTATCCGTGGTAGAGATCTGAGTGAAGTAGTAGGAACAGGAAATAAAATCAACCGTGTATTTGCGGAGCAGCTCTTCATCGCCCGGCTCCATCTGAATCTGGATGTTTTTCCGTTCAAAATAGTTCAGAATGTATTCCGGATAATAGCCGCGCGCCATTACATCCGTGAAATACCAGTTGGTATACTGTTCGTCATGAATTTGCTGCATCACGTCTTCCGGGCGACAAGTAGCGGGATAGTAGCAGAAGCGGGCAATCATGCAGCCGACTTTACTACCCGGAAGCATTTCATGCGCCATTTTTACCGTCAGTGCATTTGCCACAAACTGATGATGGAGCGCTTGCTGTACAGCCTGGTCATAGTTCTTTTCGCGATCTTTGATCAGTCCGCAGCCATTATACGGGTTGAACCGTCCTGCATTGATCTCGTTAAATGGCAGCCAATAGTCTACGATATCACCGTAATTTTCAAACAGGGTACGGGCGTAGCGGCAATAGAACTCGACCAGTTTGCGATTTTTCCAGCCACCATATTCATTTACCAGATGTACCGGGATAGCATAATGCAGCATTGTTACAAAAATTTTAATGCCGTATTTCTTGCACTCTTCAAATACGGCCCGGTAATAGGCCAGCCCCTCAGGATTGGGGGTCGGGTCATCTCCGTTTGGAAACAGGCGCGACCAGCTTACCGACATCCGGTAGACCTTCATGCCCATTTCGGCAAACAGGGCAATATCTTCCTTATAGTGGTCGTATTGACGGGAACCCCATCGGAAGGATAATCACCCTCGTCCTGACAGGTTAGCGCCTTTTCAAATTTTTCGCTGGTCATCTGTTTGTTTTCCCAGCTGTTGCGCTGGGCACGGGTCAGGCTTGCATTGTTGGGACGACAATCTTGCGTGTCCACTCCTCTTCCACCTGCATTCCAGCCACCTTCTACCTGTGAAGCAGCTGTTGCACCACCCCATAGAAAATTTTTCGGAAACCCCTTTTGCATGACGATACCTTCCTTTTCAGACTTGTTCATCCGGCTTGAGCGTTACTTCCGCTTGCCCAGTTTGACATTCTTTTTTTCGGCAGCCAGTGTGCGCTCATCCTTTGCAATTTCCTCGTCCAAACCGACTGCATAGGAAACAATGGCCGATACAACAAATGCAATTGCCAGGCCAGTCAGCATCACAGGAATCGTACCTGTGTATGCAGGCAGAGAGATGATGGATGGCATTGCGTAGGAAACAGCCTTGCCACCAGCGGCTGCAACAAAGCCGCCAGCCACAGCACCGCCAACAACGGCACCAATCAGTGGTTTTTTGAAGCGGAAACCAACGCCGTACAGAGCAGGCTCTGTAATGCCGATGAATGCAGAAATGAATGCAGAACCAACGCTGGCCTTGTTTTCAGCTTTCTTTGCCTTCAGGAATGTGCCAAAGCACATGCCTGCGCAAGCCATCGTAGCAACGCAGTTGACCGGTCCAATCATATCATAACCCAGTGTGCCGATATTGTTGATCATGATAGGTGCAAGGCTCATATGCATTCCTGCAAAGACAACAAACTGTCTTGTGCCGCCAACAATGACACCGGCGAGCAACGGCGATACCTCAAACAGGAATTTGATGCCTTCGCCCACATAGATGCCGAAGTAGTAGCCGATTGGCCCGAGGACTACCAGTGCAACAGGTGCCATGACAATCAGAGTGCCCAGAGGTACAAGCACAACACGCAGAAAATCAGGGACAACTTTCGTGAGCCACTTATATACATAGCTCATGATAAAGACACTCATCAGGATCGGAAGAACGGAGCTGGAGTATTTGACCATTGTGAACGGGATGCCAAAGAACGTACTGGCGGTGCCAGCGTTGTTCAAAATATTGGGGTACACCAGGATGCCAGCCAGCACGGCGGCAGAGGTTCGCTTGTTTTCAGCTTTTTGGCTGCGGTGACCGCCAGCAGGAACGGAAGGAAATAGAATACGGCATCACCGGCAGCGTTGTACACGGCGTACATGCCAGTCGTATTATCAATCCACTGGTATGTACTTGCGAGGGTAAGCAGTCCTTTTAGCACACCTGCGCCGGCCAATGCAGGGATCAGCGGATTAAAGCATGCTGTCATAAAGTCCATGAACTTCGTCAGATATTATGGTGACTCTTTTTCTGATCTTCGCGGGTATTTTCGTCATCTGCTACGGCAGCTTTGGCAGTAATGCCGGTCTGGTTACAGACCTCAGCATAAACATCTGGAACAGTCTGCCCGATGATAATTTGCAGCTGCCCGATCTTGCTGGCACAACCCCATACACCATCAATCTTTTTGATCTTTTCCTGATCTGCCTTAGATTCATCGACCAGAGAAAATCTCAATCTAGTAGCGCAGTGAAACAAATCCCGGATGTTTTCTTTTCCGCCTACACAGGCAATGATCTCACTTGCCATTTTTGAATAGTTCGCCATTGAATAATGCTCCTTTTCTTTTTTATCTTGTCAAATCGTCTCCATTTGACCGGATACATTTTTGATACCATGAAAAGGAATCTTTTTTTGAACGTCGCAGAGTTCCTTTTCCATAGTCATCCTGATCCACGTAGATCACACCATAACGCTTGCTCATCTCGTGTGTTCCGGAAGAGATCAGGTCGATTATACCCCACATATAATATCCGCGCACATCCACTCCATCCCGCACAGCTTCCTTGAGCTGTGCAATATGAGAGGCCAGATAATCAATGCGGTACGGGTCATGGATGCTTCCGTCCGCCTCCAACTTGTCAACAGCACCCAGGCCATTTTCCAGAATGAAAATCGGTTTATGATACCGGTCATACATCTGGTTCAGCGAATAGCGCAGACCAATGGGGTCCTTCTGCCAGCCCCATTCGCTGGACTCCAGATAGGGGTTCTTGACGGCTGTGATCAGGTTAGAGTTGGTCTGCTCCATATTTTCCTTGTCTGCGCTATCGATTGAGGACTGATAGTAAGAATAACCGACCCAATCGGCAATACCCTCCCGCAGAATCTTCCGGTTTTTTTCCGTCACTGCAATGTGCAGGCCCTTTTCTTCATAGAAACGTTCCATGTAGGCCGGGATCTCTCCCCGCAACAGGCAGTCCGTAAAATAGTAGTTGTCATAGTTTTCATCCAGTGTACACTGCATGACATCCTCCGGACGGCATGTTGCGGGATACATGGTAAAACGTGCAATCATACAGCCGAACTGAGCATCCGGATCAATCTCGCGTCCGATCTTGCAGGCCAGTGCATTTGCTACGATCTGATTGTGTGCAATCTGGTATTTAGACTGCTCCATATGATCGCCTTCCACATCGGTCAGCAGGCCAGCCCCCATATAATGGATAAACAGGATAGCATTGATTTCATTGAACGGCAGCCAGTATTTCACCTTGCCTTTATACCGGGTCACAATGGTACGGACGTACCGCTCCCAGTAATCCAGCATTTTGGGATTTTTCCATCCATCCTCGTGCTCAATCAGATAAAGCGGGGTATCGTAATGGTTCATAGTAACCATTGGTTCGATTCCGTATTTTTTTAACTCATCAAATACTTCATCGTAAAATCGTAAGCCTTCTTCATTCGGCTCAGTCTCATTACCGTTTGGAAAAATTCTTGTCCATGCAATTGACATTCGGAAGCTTTTCAGTCCGAGTTCGGCAAACAGGGCAATATCCTCCCTGAACCTGTGGTAGAAATCGATGCCATATCGTTTTGGATAAATCCCGTATCCTTTTTCCTCGTGAGCCTTTTTCAGAATCTCACTGTTCATAGTTCGCTGCTTTTCTAAATCGGTACGCTTGTATTGCGGACGGTACGGTTTCATATCACCTACTGACAGGCCGCGTCCACCTTCCTGCCAGGCTCCTTCACACTGGCAGGCGGCAGTAGCACCGCCCCACAAAAAGTCACTCGGAAAATTTTTCATAAAAGGTCTTCCTTTCTGCTGCGGAGTTCATTTGTTGTGTATTCAGTATAAAAGGAGTTTGCCCCAAATGCCATTCTTTCTTTTTCCGCTTTGTGCGGAAATGATGTTGACATTTTGAAACGTTTTTGTTAGCATTGCTCAGGAGGAGGTGGTCGTTGTGCTGACAAACCGTCAGGAATTGATCCTAAAATATCTGACCGGACATGACAAACCGGTATTTGGCAGTGAGATTGCTGCATCGCTCGGAATCTCCACCCGGACACTACGTACAGAAATGCGAATCATCAACGAATATCTGGAGGAGCTTTCCATCACGATTCATTCGTCGCCCCGCAGCGGTTACTGGTTAAGCCGTCAGGATCGGACGCTATTGACACAACAGATCCCGAGCAATGTTCCAAATAGTCTGCCAACGCTTGCCGAGGAACGGGAGATTTATCTTTACTTCCGTCTGCTAACCGCCGAGGACTATCTGACCATGGACACCCTTTCCAACGAGCTGTATACCTCCAAAACGACTATCTCTCGCGATATTCACTCCATGATGGATTTGATTAACGCAGTGAACGGTATCTCGCTGAAAATCTCACGCAAAAATGGAATCATTCTACAGGGGGAAGAACAGTACATCCGGCGGCTGATCTCCGGAATCCTTCTTTACTACCAAATGCAATTCATGGACTGTCTACACAAAACCATTAATCGGTTTTATGCTCAGCATGGTATGCTGGACAAACTGTACTATCTTCTGATAGATGCCCTTCTGGAGCAGGGACTTGTAGTGACCGGAATCAGTATGACATTGCTGGCAATGGAATATTTTTTGTTTTTTCAGCGAAAACTGGCCGGCCATGAGCTGACCTCTAACCTGGAGTTGGAATACATGGAGATACCGCTGCCGTTTCAGGAAATAGAATCACTGTTCGGCATCACGCTTACCAACATGGATCGTATCTGTATGTTCCAGCAGCTTCGGTATAAACGGTTTCTTCATTCGCCTGCCATGCTGGAATCGCACAATCAGCAGATGAGTGCAGTATCGCAGCGTTTTTTGATACGATCCAGAAGGAATACGGCTTCGATTTCCGCAGTAATCCTACGCTGCAAGATCATATTTTTGCCATGCTGACCTACCATCATCTTACCTTCCGCAAACGTTCCATGCTGGTTTCAGAAATCAGGCAAAATTATCCGTTTGCCTATGAAGTTGCCTGTCGTATCATCCCGATTGCACAAGAAATCATGGGCTATCATCTGCTGGAAAACGAAGTGTCTCGCCTGGCAGTGCGGCTGGTTGTTGCAATGGATGAGATCCTCAGCGTAAACGCACGCTAGTAATCGTGGACAGCGCCAGCTATGCTGATCTGCTTCGTCTAAAACTGCGGCACTACTTTTCTCGAGAGATCGATTTTCTTGGAACATGCCCGGCCTATCAGCTGAAAAAGATGCTAACGGCCTCCTCTTTACCGGTGGAACTGATCCTTGCAACAACAGCCATCCCCTTTGCCACGGAGATCGACATGCTACGCATCTCTCCAATCCTGAACCAGCAGGACATCAACCTGCTGAACGATTATTTCTTCCGGAATAACCGTTCCTATCATAAATAATCAACAGGCCTCGATTTTGCAGATAGAGAAAAGCTTCCCGTTGTCTGCCCAGTAAAGGGATAAGGTCGTGATTTGTACAATAATAATTCACATAAAGCCGGTGTGCAGAAATGATATGCTACCCCTAGAGTAGACAGAGTAAAAACAAAAACTCTGAATACTCTGGGGGTATTTTCATGTCAAGAAAAAACCATCACTACTCATCCGAATTAAAATATCAAGCGGTAGGAGAATATCTAAAGGGGCAGAAAACGCTAGATACGGTCTGCAAAAAATATGGGATTTTGTCAGATCGGCAGTTGCGAAACTGGATAAAGATGTATAATAGTCATACGGAATTAAAGAGCTATACAGGAGGCAGCCGTATGACCAAAGGGAGAAGTACTACCTACGAGGAACGAATCGCACTTGTAAGAGAGTGCATTGAAAAAGGGTACAATTACGGAGAGATAGTGAAAAAGTACAAGGTCGGTTATCAGAAAATCTATACATGGGTCAAGAAATACAAAGAAAAAGGAGAAGCAGCTTTAAAAGATCACCGTGGTCGGCACAAGAAAGATTACGCTCCGCAGACAGAAGAGGAACAGCTTAAGTTAGAAGTTGCCACATTGAAGCGTCAGCTCTATTTAGCACAGATGGAGAATGACGTGCTAAAAAAATTGCAAGAGCTGGAGAGGGGGAATCGTTGAGCCTAACCAGACTTCTGATTCGATACCAGACAGTAAAAATCCTGCATGAAGAGAAGGATACTCCATTCAGGATTTGTGCCCGCTCGTACATATTGCACGTTCATCCTATTACAAATGGCTGAACCATCCAAAAAGTCGGCACGAACTCGAAAGCGAGAAAATTTCTGTGGCGATCCAACAGATTTACGCAGAACACCCGGATAAAGGTCACCGTAGGATCCGGGATGATCTGGAAAAGGATTACGGCATTCTGACCAGCAATAAGCGTATTCTGAATCCTCACCTTCACCATCGACTTTGAAACCGCCAAACGTTACCGGGAAGCCAACCAGATGCCCCACCAGTTCCGCCGTGCAGCGTGGACCGACCTTACCGTGGAGGTGTATCTGTGATGCTTCTGGGAAGCAGCTCTGTGTTAAACATGATTCATCTCATACATGAGCAAACAAATAAGGCTCACCGCCAAAATTGACGGTGAGCCTTATTTTACGCTCGATTTTTAACGATAATTCGCTATAAAAGCCTTATGCTCTCGGGTTTTTAATAGCAGCCTGTTCTGCGCTTTATAAACAGAGAGTACAAGAAAACGCATATTCACGTTATTTATTTTTTCAAACATTCGATTTTTTATCCCTTTCGTAATATTTTAAGAAAATAACACATTTTTGCTTTTGCAGTTTTTGGGACAAACTACAACGCATTTTTTCATCTTTTTTTCCATCCATTTTTTTCTCAAAAATGGAACTTCAAAAAATTTTCCATATCACAAAAAAGGAGGTGTTTTTCCACATGAATACACCCATGCAGTTGAAAATCCGAGGACACACCAAATGACGCTAGACTACTTCTATGGTCAGTCGGGCGAATTGTTTTCCTATTTTCGCATCCCGAAAGCACTGTTCCAAGACTGCCGCTTCCGGCAGCTCTCCACGGATGCCCGGACGCTGTACGGCATCCTGCTGGACCGCATGAGCTGTCTGCAAAGAACGGCTGGCTGGACGAGCAGGGGCGGTGTATATCATCTACACCGTCCGAGAAGTACAGGAATCCCTCTGCTGCGCCGAACACAAGGCGGTCAAGCTGTTCCGAGAACTGGAGCAGCTCGACCTCATCGAGCGCAAACGCCGTGGTCTGGGCAGACCCAGCCTGATCTACGTCAAGGACTTTTCCTCCGGCTTGCCAAAAGCGCAAGTACAGAATTGCCCAAACAGCAATTCTGGTGCTGCTGAAAGCGCAATTCTGGTGCAGCCAAAACCGCAAGCAAATAATACTGATAAGAATAAGACAGAGCGGAACGATCCTGACCCTATCTATTCCGGGGGCATCCGGGAGCAGCTTGAGGATCATTTTTATCAGGCATTGGAGGTAGACCTTCTGCTCAGGCTCTGCCCGGATGATGAGGACACCATCTATCAGATCGTGGATTTGCTGGTGGATACCTGCTCCACTAAACGCAAGATGTTGAGGATCGCCGGAGATGACAAGCCCGCCGAGGTGTACGCAGTCGGCTGAAAAAACTGAATGCCGACCACGTCCGTTTCGTGCTGGGTTCTCTGGCAGAAAACACTGCCCCGGTGCGGAACATGAAGCAGTATCTGCTGGCGATGCTCTACAATGCGCCCACCACCATGAACCTCTACTATCAGAACAAAACGAACCACGACTTTGCGCGCGGTTCACCGAAAGCGGGGTGATGTATCGCAAAGAAAGCTACGATTATCGCAGTCACCAATCAAAAAGGTGGTGTCGGAAAAAGCACCACCTGTGAAAATCTGGGCATCGGACTGGCGATGGAGGGCAAGAAAGTTCTGCTGGTGGACACTGACCCACAGGGCAGTCTTACCATCAGCATGGGCTGGCAGCAGCCGGACGAACTGCCCACCACCCTTTCCACCTTGATGGCAAAAGCATGAACGACCAGCCCATTCCGCCCGGCGAGGGCATTTTGCACCATGCGGAGGGCGTTGACCTGATTCCTGCCAACATCGAACTGGCAGGGCTGGAAGTGGCTCTGGTGAACAGCATGAACCGGGAAAAGATGCTGAAACAGGTGTTGGAGGGGCAAAGCGGGAGTACGATTATATCCTGCTGGATGTATGCCCTCGCTGGGGATGCTCACCATCAACGCACTGGCGG
>ENA-OQCS01000326-OQCS01000326.1-human-gut-metagenome-genome-assembly--contig:-NODE-326-length-26126-cov-3.797146_pt1 | contig 26126 bp, 36 predicted proteins | sample MGYA00242757_ERZ504575 | MGnify/ENA primary metagenome ERZ504575 (study PRJEB26092, sample SAMD00036297) | human gut metagenome | host: Homo sapiens | study: EMG produced TPA metagenomics assembly of... | reverse complement strand
AATCAACCAACGAACCAACCAACAAACAGATATCTGACTTATGAATGACAATGGCAATATCCGGCTGCTGACACCGGAAAACGACATACGCGTGAGAGTCTTTCTCTCATCGCTGGAAGACCTTTCAGAAAAGGTGGAGAAAATACGTGGTGCCAACAAACCGTCGCTGGACGGGGAACGCTATTACACTGACAAGGAACTGGCCGTTAAACTGAAGGTCAGCCGCAGGAGCCTTCAGGATTACCGCAACAACGGCATACTGCCCTATATCCAGGTGGGCGCAGGATTCTGTATAGGGCTTCCGACATTGAACGTACTTTGATGGACGGGTACAAAGAAGCGTACCGGTTAAAAGGAAATATGTGATTGGCGAACCTGCAAAATAAAAGTAGGGAGAAAATCATCGCACTGCTTTCACAGGACAACACGCTGGGCGCAACAGCACTTGCCCAACAGAGAGGGTACTCCGACGAATCGGGCCGGACAAGGGCGGATATTGACAAGTAACCGAAAAGACAGATTAATTTTTCTGGAGGGAGCGCAGTTTGCCGCCTGCCTTTTTCTTCGTGTTTCAAAAAATATCCCTCCTAATAGAATGTCAGAACGGCATACAGCAGTAATATTCTATTGTCTGTATGCTGTTCTTTTTTTATTGTATCGACTTTTCCGTCAGTCGCTTGTTTCCGCTGCCGTCGGCCTCCATTGTACAGACGTGAAAGGGAAAAGGTTTTCGGGCTGAATACTCTTTACCTGCAAAGGAAGATTCTGCCCGAAACGGCACGGCCGCCTGACCTTTTCACTTTCAATGGAGTCTGTACTAACTTCCATGGGCGGCGAGGGAACAGGCGGCCGCGAAACGGTCATTGGTTGTCATGGCCGGAATCTGTGAGGTTTTTGCGTCTCTTTTCCATCAGCTTGTCCATATCCTCGGAAATTTTATCATCGGTCACTTTGGCATAGCCTTGTGTGGTCCTGATGTTCGTGTGCCCCATCATCTTGCTGATGCTCTCGATCGGCACACCTGCCGAAAGCGTCAAGGTTCCGAACGAATGCCTGCTCGCGTGATAGCTGAGATTCTCTTTTACACCTGCCAATATCCCTATCTCGTGGATGCAGTACCAAAGCCTGTTCCGGTTGGGTAGAGGGAATATCGGTCTGCCGTCATCGGTTGTATTGTACAGCGACAAAATTTGTTCGGCTACGGGGTGTAACGGTATAAAGGACTCGACAAACAAAGCACCATGAACAATCCTTTTGAAGAAATTTTCAAGCGGCTGGAAAACATCGAAAAGATGATTTCCCCCGTAGGCAGTTCTTCATCCGAAGAACCGGACAGCAGGCAATCTGTTTTAGTCAAAATATCCGTAGCCAGCCGGATAACCGGATATTCAGTTAATTACCTCTACCACTTAGCCAGCAGCGGAGCAATACCATATGTTAAACGTGGACGTTCCTTACGTTTCGATGTGAACGAGTTGCAACAGTGGATGCAGCAACAATATATACCAGCTTCCAACAAACTATCCGATGAAAGAAAAAAGGAATAACGAAGCGGGACACATCGAGGGTAGGCTATCCAAAAACGAGCGCATCGAAAGGCAACTTAATTCCCTGTACGACTTCCGGTTTAATATTGTGAAAAGCAGGACAGAATACCGGGCTGCAAATACTTCCGGTTTGTATCAGCCAGTCACGAAGTTTGCTTTGAACTCTTTCAGGCGCAAACTGGATGTTACCGTAGGCGTTGCCACCTCTGCTGAAAACATCCGTACGATATTGGAAAGCGATTTCGCAAATAAGGTGCATCCCATACGGGAATACCTAACTGCCCTACCCTTGTTGAATCCTGCCGGACATGAATATATCAAAAAACTATTGAGCACGGTGCAAGTAGCCAATTCTGGCAAGTGGGAGGAGTATTTTACAAAATGGCTTGTCGGTGTGGTAGCTAATGCAATGAATGATACAGGCTGTCAAAACCATACTTGTTTAGTCCTTACTGGCGACAAGCAGGGGCAGTTCAAAACATGGTGGCTGGATAACCTTTGCCCGTCACCGTTAAAAAATTATCTATTTACCGGGAAGATAGACCCACAGAGCAAAGATATTCTGACACTGATAGCCGAGTACTTGTTTATCAACATCGACGATCAGCTAAAGGAACTCAACAAGCAGAATGAAAACGCACTAAAGAACCTGATAACCACCCCGGCAGTCAAGTATCGCAGACCGTATGATATTTACATAGAAGAATATCCGCATTTAGCCAGCTTCATGGCTTCGGTGAACGGAAACGAGTTCTTGACAGACCCGACAGGAAACAGACGATTTCTGCCTTTTGAAGTCCTGCTCATTGATAAACCGACAGCAGAAAGTATCAACATAGATAATGTCTACTCCGAAATCATGTACTTGTATCGGCAGGGGGTACGCTATTGGTTTAATGATACGGAGATTGAAGAACTGCACCTGACAAATGCGGAATTTGAGGTGCAAACGGTTGAGTTTGAAATGCTGATGCAGTATTTTGAGAAGCCCACAGAGGAAGAAGAAAGCCTATTCTTTATGACGACAGCACAAATCCTCACTTGTTTACGGGATGTATGCCCTATGCAGTTATCGGAAAAACGATTGGGAGAAGCATTGCGAAAAGCCGGATTCAAACGGGTACAAAAGCGTATCAGCAACTGGAATTATTCGGTATATGGGTACAGAATAAAACCTATTTCCATACCCTACACCGATAACGATTACGGCTAACACAGCCGTTTATAATTGGCTGGTACTGCCTATACAGTAACTACCCAAAACATCTTACTGCATTTTATTCATTGAATGCCTGCTATTTATACAACGTGCAGTAAGGAGTAAGATAAAAGCCTGAACTTTTGGGAAATTTGAGAAAAAAGAAAAGTCAGAAAACAACATAGGTAATATTTCTATCTCTTTTGTATAAAACAACTTACTTATCTTTCTGCATAGAGTATAATCCGTTGAAAGAAAAAGAGATAGGTGCAGAAGTTGACAATTTTTCTTCTTACTCACTTCTTACTTCATTACTGTAATTTACAAACATTCAAAAATAAAGATTATGACTTATCAGGAGGCTAACCATATCAGTATCAAAGATTATCTGAAATCATTAGGCATTTTGCCGCAGTCGATAAATATTATTACGGCATGTACCACAGTCCGTTCCGTCAGATGGTACGCCCAGTTTCAAGGTGGATTACGGTGTAAATCTGTGGTGTGACTTCGGGACGGGTGAGGGCGGCTCTCTCATCGACCTTGTGATGAAGCAGCACGGATGTAACGCTTACGGTGCTATCTGCCGACTGGAACAGTATTCATCCGGAAATTCTTTTTCTTTTCAAGGGAAAGAGGTTTCAGAAAGGATTCAGCATGAAAGGAAACAACCGACCAGCCCGATAGACATCCGTAAAATCCAGCCGTTGCAGAATCCGGCACTCATGGATTATTTGAGAAGCAGGAACATTCCACCTGAAATGGCAGCGCACCATGTGCAGGAAATGTATTACCGTATCGGTGACAAGCCCTATTTTGCGCTTGCTTTCAAGAACGATGCCGGAGGTTACGAGCTTCGCAATCCACGTTTCAAGGGCAGTACATCACCCAAAGACATCACACACATACGGCAGTCAGGCAAAAAGAACGATAGCTGTTTTGTTTTCGAGGGAGTAATGGACTATCTTTCTTTTATCGCCATCCGGCAGAAAACAAATCCCACCTATCCTTGTCTTGACTGGCAGGATTACATTATCCTGAACTCGACCACAAATGTAGATAAAGCCCTATACCCATTGGCAGATTACGAGCATATCCACTGCTTTTTGGATAATGATGAAGCAGGACGTAAAGCCACCCAAGCCATACAAAAAGAATTTTGTTGGCATGTACGTGATTCATCACATCTGTACAGTGAATACAAGGACTTGAACGATTACCTGTGTGGGAAGAAGTTCAACCAAGCAGAGAATAGGATGCAACAGTCAACCCAACAAACGCAGCCGGAGAAACAAAAACAGTCTGCCAAGCAACAACAGCAGGAAAATAAAAATAGACAAACTCCCGGTGAAAAAAGAAAAAGGGGCAAGCGGTTGTAATTAGTAGAACAGGCAAAGCATACCAACGGCAAGCGGTGTGATTTAGGGGAGCAAGGTTATGTTTCGGTAGACCGAAACTCTTGCTTTGCTCATCGCAAAGAGTAATTTCTCCCGTTGGTCGCAATTTCTAAGATACCACCTAAAAGAAAAAACGTATGACAGAGATAAGAAATAAGACAGGAGGTCGCCCGGCAAAAAACCGGATAGACAAACAAAAACGGGTAGTCAGTACGAAGCTGACCGAACTACAATATTACGCTATCAAGAAGCGAGCCGGAGAATCCGGTCTGCCTATTAGCGAATACGTCCGGCAAGCGGTTGTTTCGGCAGAGGTAACGCCTCGGCTGAACAAGCAGGACGCAGACACTATCCGCAAATTGGCAGGAGAAGCCAACAACCTCAACCAGCTTGCACACTGTGCCAATGCAGGAGGGTTTGCGCTCGTGGCTGTGGAGCTTGTGAAACTGAAAAACAGGATTATTGAAATCATAAACCAGTTATCGGATGATTGGAAAAATAAAAAAGGGAAGCGGATTTAAAGGCTGTGTGAACTATGTACTCGGCAAGGAACAGGCAGCTTTGCTTCATGCGGAGGGAGTGTTAGCCGAAAGCAAGCACGACATTATCCGTAGTTTCTGTATGCAAACAGAAATGAATCCCAGCTTAAAGAAATCAGTCGGACATATTGCGCTAAGTTATTCGGTAGTGGATGTCCCAAAACTAACAGACGAGAAAATGATACAGTTGGCACAGGAGTACATGCGTGAAATGAAAATTACCGATACGCAATATATTATCGTGCGGCATCAAGACCGGGAGCATCCGCATGTACATATTGTATTCAACCGGATAGATAATAGCGGTAAAACCATTTCAGACAGCAACGATATGTACCGGAACGAGCAAGTTTGCAAGAAGCTGAAAGAAAAACACGGACTGTATTTTGCCAAAGGGAAAGAACAGGTGAAACAACATCGTCTAAAAGAGCCGGACAAAACGAAATATGAGATTTACACGGCTGTAAAGAATGAAATCAGAAAATCAAGGAACTGGCAGCAGTTACAGGAGCAGTTAACAGAAAAATGTATCAGCATTCAGTTCAAACACAAAGGGCAGACGAATGAGATACAGGGTATTTCCTTTTCCAAAGGTGAATACACGTTCAAAGGCTCGGAGATTGACCGCAGTTTCAGTTTTTCCAAATTGGATAAATATTTCAGGGATGCAAAGTTGACAACAGCCGGAAGCAACAAGCAAACGATTACCCCACAAACACAGGAACCAGCAATAAACAAAAGTGATGATTCGCTACTGGTAGGTTTAGGCGGTTTGTTTTCCGTTTCGTCCTCTCCGGTTGATGAAACGCCTGACAATCCCGATTTGAGAAAGAAGAAGAAAAAGAAACGACAATTTAAGTTATAGGCGTATGGAAGAAAATTTGATTTTAGAGGGGCTTCTCTCTATGGTTACGGAACTGAAAGAGAAGCAGGAACAACAAGTGACACCAGCCAGCCGGGAGGAAACGATAAACCGACTGGATGTTATCGAGCAGCGTATTTTGGAATCACAAAGGAAACCTACCATTCCTGAAAACATGGTACAGGAGATTTTAAGCCAAATCGCCAGTATCAAGAAAGGACAATCCGAGAATCAGAAACAAGACCTTGAAGATATAAAGGGGCTTATCGTAGCTTCACACAGGTATTTCAAGGAGAAACTAAAGATATTGTTTCCGGCTGACACACAACAATCGGAAAAGTCAGAACCCAGTTCTTGGTATGATAAATTTCTAAACTGGATTACTCTGGATTACTCCCTATCTGAAACCGAAATTCTTTCTTTTTTCAGCAGGAATACTCATTTGCCTTGTGTCGTTAGTCCTGAATATCCGTTTTGCGGAACGAATGCAGCAGTTACAGGACAATGATATAAAATACCGTTATCTCCTGATGAAAGGAAAGGCAGATGGTAACAGTTTAGATTTGCTGGAAATAAATTTCAGTCGGAAACGGGATAACAGTTTTATCCGGCATCTGACAGATACGGTGACAGATTTTGAATACCGCAGCCGTAAACAAGCGGAAGCGTTGGAGCGTGCAAGACTGTTGGACGAACAAGCCAAACAGTTAAAAAAGGAAGCGGATAAGTTAGGGAAGCCATAGAAAAGAGAGAGCCGGAGCAAGTGATACCCACTACTCCGGCCTATCTGTCTTACTTCTTTTCCCCAAACTGTTTTTCAAAGTTGCGGAGCATGACCGCATTAAACCGTTCCTTGATGAACTTCCGTACATCCGAAGCCCGGTAATAGACTTTTCCGCTAATCAACATATAGGGAAGCTCGTTTTTGCTTCGCAGCCGTTGCAATGTTCTGATGCTAACTTTGAACAATAGGCATAAATCCTGATTATCCAGTAGGTTATCATCTTCGGACAGCACTTTATCTGCATTGCGCAATATTCGTACATCCTTGCAAAGCTCATCCAATTTGTCAAATAGCTTTTGCATCCATTCCTTGAAATCATAGTTTTCTATATACATATTTACTTCATTTTTCAGATTATACATTCTTGTTTCTCAATCGATTGATGAAGCAAAGTTCAGAAAACCAGTGCAAAGAAATTACGGGGTAGCACATGGAATCCCCTATAAATTAAAGCTAAGTTATTGATTATCTATATCCTTTTTTATCATGTTCATTTCGGATAAGGTCAGATAGTCCATTAAGAAATTCGGTTATTTTGCCCGGCTTGCGCTTTATTACATCCTCATGCTTTTGGTGATAGTCTTTTAGTTGGACGTTAAACACCCATTCAAAAGCTTTAGATAAATCAGATAAGAAAGCTGGTTTGCCATTTTTATAGACGATACGTTTGGAAAGGAATAAACCGCTGATAATTTCCATTATATCAATCAGATTTGTTTTGTCTGCCAAATAAAGAGGGGAAAAAGGTTGTTTGTTAAAGTGTGATTTGAATTGCTCCGGGTACTTGATACGCCATTCCACAAGGCGTATTTCATTGTTCAGTAGCCCAATCGCTTCATCAATGAGATACAAATAAGGCATTTTTTTCTTGCTCAAACCGCACATGATACGATTTAAGTCTATACAATCCGAAAGAAAGGTAGCGTAGTAAAACGCTATTATTCTGTTCATTGATACTAAAATCAGCCAAGTGAATAGCCAATTCCTCAATAGCTTCCATAAATTCTGATACGGAAACTTTACGTTGTGAGTATTCCGATAATAATCGAAAGAAACTCAAATCTGATATTCTGTTCATACAATAGAAATACTAAATGTTTCTTTATTAAGCATATATATTTGTCATCCCATTAAATAGCATTCAAGTGAAGCTATTGAATAAAAAACATTCCCAGCATTGTGAACTTCTAATTTTTGTGCATCTAAGCAAGAAGTTACCCATAAAGCAGATAAACATCGTATTCCAACTTCCCTACAAGACACAATATCTGAAACTGTATCACCTATATATATCATTTCATCCGGTTGTAACTTATAATCTGCAAGCAATTCCCTAAAATTCTCTGCTTTTATTATTTTTGAAGGATTTCCAGTTTTTACTTTATCAAAACACGTGTCCATATTAAATTGACGTAATGTTATTGTACAACTCTTTCTCCTTTTCCCGTAACCAAAGCAATAAGAATAGATTTCTTTTTTAACTTCTCAATCAGTTCTGTTATACCGTCAAAAGGACGAGGGCACATTATATGCATTTGTTCGTATATCACGTAGAAGTCATTCAAGGCTTCTTCCCAATTATAACCAACAAGTTTTTTATCATTCCTTTTTCATTTAGTCCAAAAGTTTCTAAAATATCATTTTCGGATACATCATTAAGAGTAACATAAGGGGTTACTGCCTTTTTTAAGGCTTTGAGGCACATGGGAATTGTATCTCCGATTGTACCGTCTAAATCAAAGGCGACTAATTTAATCATAACCTTACATTTGATTGATTTTCCGTATCACCCGGCAAGGATTTCCTACCGCCAAGCTATTTGCCGGAATATCTTTGGTGACAACACTTCCTGCACCAATCACACTTTTTGCCCTATTGTCACACCCGGTAAAATAATTACTCCACCGCCAATCCAGCAGCCATCCTCTATCATGACAGGGAGGGCAAAAGTTCGACGGACATATTTACAGCCAGCCGGGTTTTCTGTCAATACAAGCCGTTCATTAAACTCTACCGGGTGAGTTGCCGTATAGATTTGCACATTAGGTGCTACCAGCACATTGTTCCCTATGGTAATCCTATTGCAATCGACAAATGTACAACCGGTATTTACGGTGACATTATCACCGATATGTATATTGCATCCATAATCACATATAAACGAATGACCGACAGAAACATTTGCGCCTATGCTTCCAAACATTTCCTTTAGTACGGCATGTTTTTCAGTCTTTTGTTCATACGGCAAAGAATTGTATTTCATCAACAAGTGATGAGCTTTACTCTTCAAATTCATAAAAAATGGGTCGTGGCAATCATACCATTCACCAGCCAAACATTTTTCCATTTCAGTTTTCATAAGCTATGATTTTAAATATATTGCAAAGTTATACCGATTTTTCGGCTAATTTTAGGTATTATTTTTCGTTATTTTGGTATTAATCCGTTTTTTAGGGTTATATTTATGGCATGAAAAGAGAAAACCTACATCAACCATTCGAAATTAGTTTTAGCGAGCTTGACGAATCCTTGCTAAAAGAGCATGAACATACCTTTTTTGAATTAGTATATATTCTTTCAGGAACAGGCATCCAATGGATTAACAACAATATGTTTCCTTATCATGACGGACATTTGTTTATGATTACTCCCGGAGATACGCATTCTTTCGAAATCCATACAACAACTAAGTTTGTCGACATCAAGTTTAACGACATATATATACATTCTTCTGTTTTCGGTGCTGAAAATATCCAAAGACTGGAGTTTATTCTTCAACATGCTAATCATCAACCCGGTTGTATACTAAGAAATAAAGTAGATAAGCTATTGGTGAAACCCATGATTGAAGCGATTATCAGGGAATATATTAACCGAAATTTATACAGCAAGGAGATTATAACACAAATAATTAATACGATTATTATTGTGGTAGCACGCAATATCGCAATGTTCTTGCCTGAACAGGTGGATGAATGCTCTGAGGACAAATCGCTTGACATATTGCAGTATATTCAAGCAAACATCTATAAAACAGGTAAAATCAGAGCAAAAGATATAAGCCAACATTTTGGCATTTCGGAGAATTATTTAGGACGATATATCAAAAAACATACTAATGAAACTATGCAGCAATACATTTTAAACTACAAACTAAAGTTAGTAGAAAATAGATTATTGCATAGTCAAATGAGAATTTGTGAAATCGTTGAAGAATTGGGATTTACCGATGAGAGCCATCTTAATAAGTTTTTCAAAAAGTATAGAGGATACAGCCCCTCTAATTTCAGAAAGAACAATTTGAAGTAAACCATATACATATCCTTGTTTTTAGAGTTATTGAAACAATAGAAATGACTATTTTTGCATTATATTTATAGATGTCTATGACAAATACAGAAACCATACAATCACTCATCAATAGCGGAGAAGGCTATAATGTAGAGTTCAAAGTTCGTATTCCTTCAAAGGTTCGTGAACTAACAGAAGAAATTTGCGCTTTCGCTAATGCAGACGGAGGATATTTACTCATTGGTGTAAATGATAACGGACAGATTATTGGTACAGGTTTGGAAAATGACAAACGTTCAGCCATTCAAGGCTCTATCAGTGAAATATCTCCGGCTCTCCATTGTGATATGTATGCGGTAAATATCGAGGATAAGACAGTATGGGTAATTGATGTTCCGTCTGGGAAAGATAAACCTTATATATTTTCCGGTTCTATCTTTGTGCGTGAGGGAGCAAACTCACAGAAACTTCGTACTGTCGAAGAAATGCGCAGTTTCTTTCAGGAATGCAACAAAATTTTTTTTGATGCTATCCCTTGTTCATGGTTCAACATTTACACAGATGCAGACGAACAAGCGATAAAAGACTTTCGCACGGAAGCAAAGCTAAGTCCATCGACTGCCAACAAACAGATATTTGAGAATTTAGAACTGTTTACGGATAAAGGAGTAGCAAGAATGGAGCAGCCATGTTCTTTGGGAAACAACCTGAACGAAAGTTCCACACGCAGTAACAAGATGTATCCTTTTCAAAGGAACAACCAAAGTATATATCATTGATGATAAAACCTTTGGCGGTCCACTATACCAACAATATTTGCAGGCTATGGCATGGCTGGAAAGTAAACTGCAAGTAGCTTATAAAATTGAGGGAGCAGGACCAAGAGAAGAAATTTGGGAAATTCCTCTTACTGTGTTTAAAGAAGCCATTATTAACGCTCTCTCACATCGTGATTATTACGAACAGGGAGCAACCATTACAATAGAAATGTTTGATGACCGGGTAGAGGTTTCTAATCCCGGAGCTTTTGCCTATCGTAGCTAAAGATTTCGGGCACAAGAGTATGACACGTAACCCCTTAATCTTTGGATTATTTACCCGCATGCATTTGGTGGAAAGGGTTGCATCCGGTATTCCCCGTATGCAGGAAGCCATGAAAGAAGCTAATCTTCCTGAACCTGAATTTCATACGGACGGGATGTTTACGGTTGTATTCAAACGTCAGGTAAAGAACTATGTCACCAATGGCATAGTAAATGGCATAGTAAATGGCATAGTAAATGAGAATGAGCAAATGATAATAGATTTACTTAAAACGAAACCGGGATTAAATGCTTCGGAAATAGCTGAAAGTATTTCTAAAAGTTGGAGAACAACCATGCGCTATTTAAAGTCATTGAATGAAAAAGAACTGATAGAATTTAGGGGAGCACCTAAAACTGGAGGATATTTTCTAATGAAAAATTAAATTTAAAAATAAAAAGTAATATATTAGTAATGTATAATTAAATATGAGCAATATGAGCAATTTTGATGATGAAGATTTGGAGATTGAAGCTATAGCAAAAATGTGCTAAAGCTTTATCAAGATTAGACAATGAAAGTAAAACAAGAGTTATTCGTTATTTACTAGACAAATATGGTTTTATTGATCAATCATATAAGCCTACTGTCCCTACAAATCAGTTATAGGGGCAGAAAAGCAATTACCCCCTACAAATAAAGAGACAAAAGTTGAAACGATTAATGCTGAACCTGCTTCTATTACAAAAGATAATATTCCGTCATTGTATGAACTGATGACCAAACAATATACAAAAAATGAAACGGAAATCTTATTGATGATATTATATTATAAATCTAATAATGGGACAATTCCAATAGAACGTTCTTCTATAATGGACGCATACAGAGAGGAAAGTATATATACAGAAGGGAGAAATAAGAATCTTTCAAAAAATATCGATAATCTCATACAGCAATCTTATATTTCTGCTATAACTAAAACCAAGTTTATCATAACAAGTGCAGGAATTGAACAAATACAACTGATTGCTACTGGGAAGTCAGAGGCTAAGCTAAGGAAACCTCGTAATACAAAACGTAAATCACCTAATAATGATAAATAATTCCTCAACATTAATTCATTGTATTTGCGAAAGGTTTTCTGCAAAAAAAGATGTTGCAGCAGCTTTTGTTTGGTTGCATTATAGATTAGAAGAGGGACAAGAATGTAGTACTCAAAAAATAAATTCTTATTTTGAGCAAGCTAATCTCCCTAAATATAATGTAACTTATTTAAAAGAAGACTTAAGAAAACATCGAAATATCTTATCTATTAAGGGAGGAGGATATAAACCAACAAGAACTTTACTATTAGAGCTTGATGCAGAATTTAATCAATTTCTCCTTAAAACAGAAGAAGTTGTATGTGAAGGATTAATTCTCCCTACTTCTCTATATGAAAACACTCGTGGATATATTGAAACATTAGGGAAACAAATTAATGCTTCATATGAACATAATATATATGACGGTTGCTCTGTACTAATGAGACGATTGTTAGAAATATTATTAATTCACTCTTATGAAGCAACTGGAAATATCACAGTAATACAAGATGGAGATGGATATAAGAATCTCAGCGTAATAATCAATGATATTATACAACATAAACGTTTTTCTCTTTCCAAAGAGGTATTATCTGTACTTGACAGATTTAGAATGTTAGGAAACTTATCGGCTCATAAAATTCAATATAATGCAAAAAAAGGCGTACATAGACGAAGTAATAACATTATACAGAGTTGCTATTGAAGAATTATTATATATATCTAAGATAAAGGCTTAAAATAAATCCCTATCTTTGCATTCAGAAATCGTACCCAAGATACAAACTTGTGTTGAACGGTGCAAAGCTGTGAAGACCTTATTCAAGGGACTTACATCGTAATAAAAATATAACTTACTGAAAGATAGTGCCATATCAACCCACTTTCGGTTGCTGGTGGCACCACTCAAATAAATACTCCCATTGAAATGATAATATTTCAATGGGAGTATTTATTTACACCCACTCCCCCTATCCCCAGCAACATGCTTTAAGATAGACTTTACTATTATCCCATGAAAAGGTCTGATAATAAAGAAATATGCCCTTCCCAGCCAATTATTGTACTTCACAACAGTAGTAATCCGAAGTTCTTGTTTTCCTTCGTGATATTCCCCGCACCACATGGACACATGGAAATCAAGATGCTTATCCGGCATTCCGAGAATTTCTTCATGCAGATTTTTATCCAAGACCATATCTGTAAATCTAGTTGCTGTATCCAGTCCTAATGGCTTTACAATCGCATTCCTGAAATTCATGAGCCAACCAATCCACTTAGGAAATCGGCTGAAGGCAAGATTGCGAAAATCTTCCGGTGTCAAAGCCTGCCCAGTGACCATCACTTTAGAAAAAGAATCTATATAATCTACAGGAAAATAATTCTTTATTAAGCTGTCTGCCGGTATATCTTTCATCTTATCACATATTGAATTTATTACTCGTTTGCTTTTCATTCACGACGTCCCCAATGACACGGCCTACAAAGGTAGCCACTTAATCCAACCCTACAACATATTCTTAGAAATAATATTATCCCGTAAAAGATAAAGCTCAAAAGAAAATTATCAGTTATCTTTGTTCCATGACTACCAACAAGACAACTCCCAAAGAATTATGGGCAAGACAGCAGATTAGCGGTCCCGATGTGGACTATGATTTATGGAACAAGAAAAGAATATCCGTGCAAGCGTTCTCACAAATGAGTCAGAGCTGTATTTTTACAGTTGACGTATTTAAAGAGAGATACGATTTTGCATCCGACAGTTTTGCCCATCTTTTCGGATACAATCCCACTTGGATAAAGACAATCAGGCAACAAGGCGATTTACTGGAAGAGAGAATACACCCTGATGACAGAATGCAACTCACGGAATGCCAAATCGAGCATGGACAGTTCATCTACTCACTCCCACCGGAAGAAAGAAATGACTACCGGCAAATATTTCAATTCCGTATGTTGAATGCACGGCAACAGTATATCAATGTAAGTAGCCGGCAACAAGTCATAGAAACAGACCGGAATGGTAAAGCCTGGATAATCATGGGAGTAATGGACATACTTCCCGACCAGACCCCTATCGAAAGAATCAAACGGACGGTGGTGAACAGAAAAACGGGAGAGATGCTTCCAACATGCACTGTTTCTCCTGACAAACAATTATCCAACCGGGAGAAAGAAATATTACGACTCATCCGACAAGGTTTTCTAAGCAAGGAAATCGCTCACCAGCTGGGAGTGAGCATCTATACTGTGAACAATCACCGGAAAAACATCCTAAGCAAGTTAGATGCCAACAATATAATGGAAGCCATCCATATAGTAGAAAATCTTGGTATCTACCTCTAAGATTACGGAAGCCAACCGAGACTGTCCGCCAACTGATTTGTTTTGCGCCACTCTTCAAGCTCCTTATAAGTGCGGACACCTCCCGTAAAGACAGCATGATAAATCTCTATACCTGGAATCGTTACACCATCCGGCACATCGAATTTGATTTGCAATATCGTTTTCCTAATTTCAGGAGTAAGGCGCTCCGCAATAGCGGCAGTCACCTTTTCTACAACACCATCATACCTGGAACCTTTCCGGATGTGAATCATATCAAACTTCCAAGTATTCTGTTCTCTATCCTTATATAAAGCATGCCACTCCATGCACTCTTCCTCCGTATGGATAAGGTTCCTATATTGTATTTCCTGCAAAGGCAACCGTTCCGCAAGTTCCCGGATGACCGAAAAGCTCTCTCCTACATCCAACCTATCGGTATAAATATGGATATCTATATCCCTACTTTTCACCAACAGCCCAGTACGGAGTGAGCCCACCAAACGAACGGTTGCTCCAATGCGCTCCCATGCTTCAATAATACAGGTATCTTCCAATACTTTCCATGCAGATTGCTGATTCTGCCTTGCAAGCTCATGAATGTCCATTTACCTCCACTTTTTTGAATGTGCAAAGATATAAAACTTCCCAGTATATAGCTATAAATAGCCATTTCCCTTCCCGATACAATACACTAATTTTGCACACTGTCTTATCTTTTAGCAACAACTAATTATGGCATTCAATCAAACAGAGAAACAAGAGAAAGAATATTTAAAGCAAATAATCAGTTTTCTGAAAAAGGTTATCGGTAATACCGACGCATCCGTGAAAGACCACGTCGACACCTTGGCAGAATACAAAGACTATATCTGGTCCAACAAAGACATCGACCCACACGAGATACGCTCCATGCGCGAAAGCATCCTGAACCATTTTGCCTTGGGGGAAAGTGTAATCAACAAGCATAAGCGGCTCACCAAGATACTTGCCATTCCTTACTTCGGACGATTGATTTTTTGGAAAAGAAAGAAAACAGCAAAGTGATGCCTATCTATATAGGTATCCATACCTTCTATGACCCGGAAAGTCGAGCTACCCTTATCCATGACTGGCGAGCACCCGTTTCGAGCATGTTCTATGACCATGAATTAGGAGAAGCAGGCTATCGGTCTCCATCGGGAGAGATTAAAGGAGTAATTTCCCTAAAACGCCAATACAGAATTCGGGGCGGCAAAATGGAATTTATGATTGAAAGTGCCCTGACCGTCCATGACGACATTCTGCAAAAAGAGTTAAGTTCCAATGCAGATGACAAGATGAAAAATATCGTTGCCACCATCCAACGGGAACAGAACCAGATTATCCGCAACGAAGATATCCGCACGCTTATTATTCAAGGAGTGGCCGGCTCTGGAAAAACATCCATAGCCCTGCACCGCATAGCTACCTGCTCTATACCTTCAGAGACAGCATCTCATCAAAAGATATTCTGATTATCTCCCCCAACAAAGTGTTTTCCGATTATATCTCCAACGTCCTCCCCGAACTTGGGGAAGAAACCGTGCCCGAAACCAGTATGGAACAAATACTCTCCGGAGTGTTGGAACACAAATATAAGTACCAAACATACTTCGGGCTAGTGAATGAACTGTTAGAAAAGCCATCCTCAAGCCTCATCGACAGAATAGCCTATAAAGCCTCTTTCGGCTTCATTTCAGAGCTTGACAAGTTTATCCTCCACATAGAGAACACCTACTTCAAGGCAGCAGACGTGAAGCTGACCAAATACATCACCATACCTGCCCCGTTTATTGAAGAACAGTACCTACGTTTCAACCGTTATCCCATACGCCGACGATTTGATGCTATGGCTGATTATATGCTGGATATGTTGAAAATACAATACACCTTTACGGTAACCACCACCGGCAGAAACCTTTTGAAAAAAGAAATCAGACTAATGTTTGCAGGCAATAACGACATTCAAGTCTACAAAGATTTCTTTAAATGGACAAATAATCCCGGAATGTTCAAAATGCGAAAGGGACATACACTCGAATACTCAGACTTGGCACCGCTGGCATACCTACACTTGGCATTGGAGGGAAACGGGAACCAGCCATTCAGAGTCAAACATCTGTTGATAGATGAGATGCAGGACTATTCGCCCATACAGTACAAGGTAATACAGAAACTCTTTCCATGCCGGAAAACCGTGTTGGGCGATGCAGGACAGTCCGTGAATCCTTATGGTTCATCCACAGCAGAAACTATCCAAAAGTCACTTACTGCAAGTGAAATCATGAAATTGTGTAAGAGTTATCGTTCCACCTTCGAGATTACGGATTTTGCGCAAGATTCATCCTAACGCAGAGCTGGAACCGGTTGCCCGGCATGGAGAAAAGCCACAAATCCTGCAGTTCGGCAGTGCCGTAGAAGAACTGTCCGGCATTATGGGGCTAATCTCCACTTACCGGAAATCCGGATATAAGTCTCTTGGCATCATATGCAAGACGGAGCAGCAAGCCAGGAAGATGGCAGACATGCTGAAATCATATGCCAATGATATCAGCTTCCTATCAAGTCAAAGCTCCGCATTTGTGCAAGGCATCGTCATCACCTCTGCCCACATGGCAAAAGGGCTCGAGTTTGACGAAGTCATTATTCCACAGACGGATGAGAGAAATTACCGTTCGGAGATTGACAAGAGTATGCTTTATGTAGCTGTAACCAGAGCTATGCACCGCCTAACCTTGACATTTCACGAGGCAAGACCGGCAACTCACTGATGATGGATTATTAAGGAAATCTATCCCAACAGCCTTGTACAAGATGCGGCAAGTAACAGCGTATCTCATCAATCGACCAATCCCACCATTGCAGCCGCAATAATTTCTTCACCACATCCTCATCAAAACGTTTCCTGATTTCTTTGGCAGGAGTTCCCCCTACAATTGTATAAGGGGGAACATCTTTAGTCACAACAGCACGTGCACCAATAATCGCCCCATCTCCTATATGAACACCAGCCATTATCACCGCTTCATAACCAATCCAAACATCATTACCTATTATAATATCTCCTTTGTCATCCCATGCATCCGTTATGTCCGATTTCTTCAATCCCCACTCTTCGTAAAATAAAGGAAATGTATAAGTAGACAGAGATTTCAACGTATGATTGGCACAGTTGAACAGAAATTTCGTACCGCAAGCAATGGAACAGAATTTACCAATAACCAGCCTCTCCTGATGGATGGGGTAATGATACAGCACATTGTTTTTCTCGAACAACAAAGGGTCAGCTACAAAATCATTATAAATAGTATAGTCACCAACCTCTATTCGAGGATCCTTTACAACAGCATTAAGATATACGGTTTGCTTATCTCCCGTACGCGGATATATTTTAGTCATCATAATTCGATATGTTTCTAATATTGTTTACTTCTTAAATAGAAAACCGATTGCAGTGCCAGCAAAATCACAAAAAGGTATTCTGCCGTTAAGTAAATAGCCAAGGATGCATGAGTGCAAGCGCTTAACCAATAAAGATACCCCAGATACACGACAGTGGTAGTCACTTGGAAAAGAAAAGTAATCCGGGTTTTACCGGTCCCTCCAACTGCGTTGAGATATACATAGCCTGGCAAGGCAAAGGTATAATTCAGCAACGTCACAACAAAAGGGATGAAAGCCTGCTCTGTTAACAGTTCGTTATCTGTATAGATTCCTATTATCAAGCGATTATAACATACAGCTACCCCTATCAGTGGAAATCCAGCAGAATAGCCCAACCTCAGTATCTTACGGCAGATAATGAAAACAGCCCTCCTTTCTCCAGCCCCAATCGCATTACTGACCAGCGAACCCGTAGTGACCGCAAAAGAATTGACTATTACAAAAAAGACAGCAGATACACTTCGCGTAATATTGGAAATGGCTAATTCCGTTTTACCCAAATGTTCCACCGCCACAAAAAACAAGAAACCACGGAGCCACGCTGATAAAGGCATGAAGCATGCTCCATACCGACAAGCTCAGCACATCCACCAACAGCTTTCCGTCATATACCGGTTTCAATCCATATTTCCCTTTATCTATTTTCAGCCATACATAGAAAAGAAGCATCACCAAAGAACCCATCTCTGCCAGAGAAGAAGCAATGGCAGCTCCCGATATTCCCAGTCCTCCAACAATTATCAGAATATAATTCAAAGGAATATTAATCACTACTGCAACGGCAGCAGCCCACGATAATGCCCGAGTGCATGTTATTCCCACAAGAAAAGAACGGATAACCAAAAACGGAAACGAAAACAGCAAACCGAAACTGCGCCAGTCCAGATATTGAATTACAGCCCGATAAATCTCCGGCGAGGAAATCAACCTTCCCAATATGAAAGGAGAACTTGCCTGCATCAGCAGACAAAGCAAAATGGCCAATCCCGATAAAAAGAAGAAACCTTGAAAGAATATCTTCCAGCCTTACCATAGTCACATTCTCCATTCCTTCGGGCAATCATCACCTGCAATCCGATACTAAACCCAAACCCAAGCATGTAGACCGCCAAATAATAAATCCCCGCAATGGCAGATGCTCCCAATTCCACCTCGCCAACGTGACCTAAGAAAACAGCATCGGTTATATTTATCAGCTGCTCCATCAAAATGCTCATCATTACCGGAAAGTTGATAAGCCATATCTGTTTATATGTATAATGCATTGCTCAACAATAAAATAGCACAAAACAACACACTGTACAAGTACAGCATGCCATCCTGCAAATTCATGAATAAAAGGATACACAATCTCTGTGGCAAACGGGTCATCGTTTGCCAGATAGCTGAATAGCTTTATCAAGCAGGGCTATTCGTTGAGCGTAGCTATATACAGAGCTTCATAAGAGGTGAATATGTTTGTTCATTCAATATATAGTGTAAAAATATAGAAAAAAAAGTGCCAAAGTTCAGTTTAGGGCATAAAAAAAGGAGTACCGCTGTACTCCAACCTTTGTTAACCTTAAATCTAATACTATGAAAAACACATTGCAAATGTACGGACTTTTGGGACATTGACAAACTTTCCAAGAAAAAAAGCATGTTTCATAACACATTTTAATAAGATTAATGCTCGTTTTCACGTCCTTTTTCACTTTTTCTGCTTCAAAGTAGAAAAGAAGGTATAGCATCACGTAAAAAAATGAGCAAGTTCTTTCCATTATACTCCCAGTTTGCATTATCTTTGCACTAACACGAAGATAAGCTGCACCTCAGCATAAAAAATGAACGAGTTCATTTATTCTGCATTCGGTTTGCACTATCTTTGTAGTGAGATTAACAAGAACTTATATATGCCAGACTATGATTTAATCGCCATATTAGGGCCTACCGCTTCAGGAAAGACTCCATTTGCAGCCGCCTTGGCCGCCGAACTCCATACGGAAATCATCAGTGCCGATTCACGGCAAATCTACCGGGGGATGGACCTAGGCACCGGCAAAGACCTTGCTGACTATACCGTCGACGGGAAACAGATTCCCCATCACCTCATCGACATAGCCGCCCCGGGCTATAAGTACAATGTTTTCGAGTATCAGCGTGATTTCTTGAATGCTTACGAGACTATTAAACAAAAAGGTTGCCTGCCCGTTGTATGTGGAGGAACCGGAATGTATCTCGAATCAGTACTGAAAGGCTACCGTCTGCTGCCCGTACCCGAGAATCCCGAGTTGCGCACCCGTCTGGCAGACAAATCGCTGGAAGAACTGACCGACATACTGAAAGGTTACAAAAGCCTGCACAATACCACGGACGTGGACACAGCCAAACGTGCCATACGAGCCATCGAAATCGAAGAGTATTATGCCCATACCCCAGTAGACGAACGTTCCTTCCCCCAGATGAACAGTCTCATCATAGGTGTGGACATCGACCGGGAATTGCGTCGGGAGAAAATCACCCGCCGCCTGCACCAGCGCCTGGAAGAAGGAATGATAGACGAAGTGCGCCTTCTGATAGAGCAAGGCATCCAACCGGATGACCTCATCTATTACGGACTGGAATACAAGTATCTGACACTTTATCTCATCGGCAAGTTGACCTATGAAGAGATGTTCACGCAACTGGAAACAGCCATCCACCAGTTGCCAAACGCCAGATGACCTGGTTCCGCGGTATGGAACGGCGTGGATTTACCATCCATTGGATGAATGCCCGGTGGCCGATGGAAGAAAAGATAGCTTTTGTAAAGAAGAAGTTGGAAGGATGATGAAACGATAAAGTGACCGGGTGATTTAAATCGTAAATAGTAAATAGTCAAATTGTAAATAGAATCATGAGTGCAGAACCCGAAAAGTTGGGAGTAATATACAACCCCAAAGCCGGAACACGGAAAGTGCAGAAACGGTGGAAAGAAATCAAAGAATACATGGACAGCAAAGGTGTGCCTTACGACTATGTGCAGTCCGAAGGGTTCGGTTCGGTAGAGCGTCTGGCAGGTATCCTTGCCAACAACGGCTACCGCACCATTGTTGTAGTAGGCGGTGACGGCGCACTGAATGACGTCATTAACGGCATCATGCTTTCCAATGCACCGGACAAGGAGAATATAGCCATCGGCATCATCCCCAATGGTATAGGAAATGACTTTGCCGACTATTGGGAAATGAGTTCGGACTACAAGAAAGCGGTGGATTGCATCATCAACAACCGCCGCCGGAAAATAGACGTGGGTACCTGCTATTATTACGACGGTGAAAAGCATCTGACACGCTACTTTCTCAATGCCATCAACATAGGCCTGGGAGCCCGTATCGTGAAAATCACCGACCAGTGCAAGCGTTTCTGGGGAGTGAAGTTCCTCTCTTACTTCATGGCACTGCTATCCATTATCTTCGAACGGAAGCTGTACCGCATGCATCTCAAGATAAACGGCGAGCATATACGCGGACGCATCATGACTGTCTGCATAGGCAGTGCGTGGGGATACGGACAAGCGCCTAGTGCAGTGCCCTATAATGGCTGGCTGGATGTTTCCGTCATTTACCGTCCCGAATTGCTGCAACTATGGTCGGGATTGTGGATGCTTATCCAAGGGCGGATTCTGAACCATAAGGTAGTGATGCCCTACCGTACGCAAAAAGTAAAAGTGCTGCGTGCGCAAAATGCCTCTGTCGATTTGGACGGACGTATTCTCGACCGTCATTTTCCACTGGACATCAGCGTACTGCATGAAGCAATAACATTGATTATACCCAATTGAAAATACTTAATCAGTAACAACCTATGATTGAATTAAAGAATAATCCCGCCGGAAACTTCTTCCTACTGGCAGGTCCATGTGTCATCGAAGGAGAAGAAATGGCAATGCGCATTGCCGAACGTATCGTGACTATCACCGAAAAACTGCAAATCCCCTATGTATTCAAAGGGTCGTACCGCAAAGCCAACCGCTCCCGCCTGGATTCCTTTATGGGCATCGGCGACGAAAAGGCGCTGAAGATACTGCAAAAAGTGCACACCACCTTCGGAGTACCTACCGTGACCGACATTCATGCAGCCGAAGAAGCCACCATGGCTGCCGAATATGTGGATATTCTGCAAATTCCCGCCTTCCTCTGCCGGCAGACAGACCTGCTTGTAGCCGCCGCCAAAACCGGAAAAACCATCAACATCAAGAAAGGGCAGTTCCTCTCTCCGCTTGCCATGCGCTTTGCGGCTGATAAAGTAGTGGAAGCAGGCAATAGGAACGTCATGCTGACGGAACGCGGAACTACTTTCGGTTATCAGGATTTAGTCATCGACTATCGCGGCATCCCCGAAATGCAGACCTTCGGTTTCCCCGTCATCCTGGATGTAACCCACTCCTTGCAACAGCCCAACCAGACCAGTGGCGTCACGGGAGGTATGCCGCAACTTATCGAGACCGTAGCCAAAGCCGGTGTTGCCGTAGGTGTAGACGGACTGTTCATCGAAACCCACGAAATCCCGCCGTAGCCAAGAGTGACGGCGCAACATGCTGAAACTCGACCTGCTGGAAGACCTGCTGACCAAATTGGTCCGCATCCGGGAAGCAGTCAGATAAATTCCATTTATCCGGAATGGAATCCGAAAAAACAACAGAAGTTGTGATTTATCCAAGGGCTGTCCGACAGATAGTTCAAGAACAATTTAAATTCATAATAATATGAAACATCTATTACGTGGTTTATGGATTGTAGCGTTAATTCTTTGCTGCAATTTTCAGCAGGTATTTGCACAGCAAATGCCGCCTATCCCGGTCGACAAAAATGTCCGTATCGGAAAGTTGGACAACGGATTGACCTATTATATCCGCAAGAACAGCCAGCCTGCAAACCGGGCCGACTTTTACATTGCCCAAAAGGTAGGCTCCATTCAGGAAGAAGCCGACCAGCGCGGCCTTGCCCACTTCCTGGAACACATGTGTTTCAATGGAACGACCCACTTCCCCGGTGATGCACTGAAGCAATACCTGGAGCGTATCGGGGTGAAATTCGGTGAGAACTTGAACGCCTATACTTCCGTAGACGAAACCGTATACAACATTTCCAATGTGCCGGTCACTACTCCGGGAGCCATCGACTCCTGCCTGCTGATTCTGCACGACTGGAGTAACGATTTGACCCTGGACCCGAAGGAAATAGACAAAGAACGCGGAGTCATCAACGAAGAATGGCGCACCCGTATGAGCGCCATACAACGCTTCCAGGAGAAGATGCTTCCAGTCATGTTCGAAGGAACGAAGTATGCCACTTGTTTCCCTATCGGAACGATGGAGGTCGTTATGAACTTCAAACCGCAAACTTTGAGAGACTACTATGAAAAGTGGTACCGTCCGGACCTCAGGGTATTGTGGTAGTTGGCGATATAGATGTGGACGCCATCGAAGCCAAATCAAGAAAATGTTTTCTGATATTCCCGCCCAGCCCAATGCTGCCAAACGCGAGTACTATCCGGTAAACGACAACAAGGAGCCTATTGTATTGGTTTATCAGGACAAGGAACAGTCCAATGTACAAGCCTCATCTTCAACAAGCACGAAGCCACTCCTGACGAGCAGAAAGGCGACATGGGCTATCTGGTACAGAATTATGCAACCACGCTCATCAACAATATGCTGAATGCGCGTCTGAACGAATTGGTACAGACCGCCAATCCTCCTTATATATATGCCGCCACTTATGACGATGATTTCTTTGTTGCCAAAACCAAAGATGCCTTCACCGGTGTCGTTGTCTGCAAGGAAGATGCCATAGAAAATGGAATAGCCACTCTCCTGCGCGAAACAGAACGCGCCCGCCAATTCGGCTTTACGGAAACGGAATACAACCGTGCCCGTGCCGAATATCTGCGCCAACTGGAATCTGCTTATAACGAGCGTGACAAACGCAAGAATGAAGAGTACGTGGATGAATATGTCCGTCATTTCCTCGATAACGAACCGATTCCGGGCATCGAAAACGAATACGCCATCATCAATCAGATAGCTCCCGCCATTCCGGTTGCCGCACTGAACCAGATGATGCAAGCCCTCGTGACAGACAGTAACCAGGTAGTCGCAATTCTCGGTCCGGATAAGGAAGGATTGAAAATGCCGACAGAAGATGCAATCAAGAAGATTCTGAAAGATATTAAAGCTGAAAAACTGACTGCCTACGTAGACAAGGTGTCGGATGAACTTTGATGGCCGAAGCCCTGAAAGGCGGAAAGATTGTATCCGAGCAGACAGATGATACATTCGGCACTACAACGCTGACACTCTCCAACGGAGTCAAGGTCATTATCAAGAAGACAGATTTCAAGGCAGACGAAATCCGCATGAAGGGAGTCAGCTAGGCGGTAGTTCCCTGTTCCCCGACTCGGAAATCATCAACATCAACGGACTGGATGCAGTGAGTGTCGGTGGTCTGGGTAATTTCAGTGCCGTAGACCTGGAAAAAGTTCTGGCCGGCAAGAAAGCTTCCGTCAGCTATGGTATCGGTGACAAGACAGAAACCGTCAATGGCAGCTGTTCACCGAAAGACTTCGAAACAATGATGCAGCTCACTTACTTGACGTTCACCGCTCCACGCCGTGACGACGATGCCTTCGCATCCTACAAGAACCGCAACAAAGCTGCTTTGCAGAATATGGAAATGAATCCCCAGGTAGCGTTCAGTGACTCTGTCTCGGCCGGTATTTACATGCACCATCCCAGAAGAGCCAGAATAAAGGCGGACATGATTGACAAGATGGATTATGACAAGATTCTGTCCATGTATCAAGACCGCTACAAAGATGCCAGCGATTTTACCTTTATCTTTGTAGGAAATGTGAATGTGGAGGAAATGAAACCACTCATCGCCGAGTACCTGGGTTCACTGCCTGCCATCAACCGCAAGGAAACATTCAAGGACAATAAAGTGGACATGCGCCAGGGAGTTTATAAGAACGAATTCGTACGGAAGCAGGAAACTGCCAAAGCGTCGAACTTTGTCCTGCTGAACGGTGACTGCAAGTACGACCTGAAAAATGACATCCTGCTGAGTATGACCAGCCAGATTCTCGACTTGGTTTATACAGCCAAGGTACGTGAAGACGAAGGGGGCACTTACGGTGTATATGTAGGCGGCCAATTAAGCAAATATCCGAAAGAAAAGGCTCTCTTGCAGATTGTATTCGAAACCGCTCCGGCAAAAAGAGAAAAGCTGATGCAGATTATCTTTGCAGAACTCGACAACATCGCCAAAGCAGGTCCGTCGGAAGGAGACTTGAATAAAGTGAAGGAGTCATGCTGAAGAAACATGCCGAAGACTTGAAGGAGAACAGCTACTGGCTGGGAAGCATTGACGAATACCTGTTCACCGGTATGAATCCGATAAAGGATTACGAACAGATTGTCAACAGCATCACCGTGAAGGACATCCAGAAGTTCACCGACGACTTGTTCAAGCAGAAGAACGAGATTGAGGTATCAATGATCAGTCCTGAAACTCCTGACAAAGAATAAGAGAGCCATACACACAGAAGGCTGCGTTGTTCGATGAAAGGCAGCGCAGCTTTTTTTATACAAACTCTATATATACAAATACTATGAGTCTTTTCTTAGATTTGCGCAAGCACGGAAAACTGGCAGAAAAACGAAATCCGATGTACGAAAAAAGTAAATTCGGAAAATTCTGGATGTACTTCATGTTTGTCTTCTGGGCCGGTTACCTGATATTCTTCGGTACGACCTTTGCATTCGCCTTTGACGGCGGTGCCACAGAAGCCTATCACGTAATGAATTCCGGATTGATATTTGTCCTTGTGCTGGATTTCCTGATACGCCTGCCTTTCCAAAAAACACCCACCCAGGAAGTGAAGCCCTACCTGCTGCTTCCCATCAAGCGGAACCGTCTTATCGACTTCCTGCTGATCCGTTCCGGACTGGATGGCTTCAATCTGTTCTGGCTGTTTCTGTTTGTTCCGTTTTCCATCATCACCGTCACCAAATTCTATGGAATCAGTGGTGTGCTGACCTATTGCATTGGCATCTGGCTGCTGATGGTATTCAATAACTACTGGTTCTTGTTGTGCCGCACACTGATGGGTGAGCGCATCTGGTGGCTGGCACTACCGGTAGTAGTATATGGTGGCATTGCCGCCGCACTATTCATTCCGGACAACAGTCCGCTTTTCGACTGTTTTGTCAATCTGGGAGAAGGGTTCATCACCGGCAATATACTGTCATTCATCGGTGTACTGGCTGCCATCGCCCTCATGTGGTTCATCAACCGCACCCTGATGCAGAAACTCATCTACAATGAACTGAACAAAGTGGAAGATACACGGATAAAACATGTATCCGAATACAAATTCCTCGACCGCTACGGCGAAATAGGCGAATACATGAGACTGGAACTCAAGTTATTGCTACGCAACAAGATTTGTAAGCGTTCGCTCTATTCCATCACCGGTGTAGTGATAATGTTCAGTAGTATCATTAGCTTTTCCGATGTGTATGACGGAGGTCTGAGAGATTTCTTCGTCCTTTATAATTACATTATCTTCGGCATTCATGTT
>ENA-OQCS01000325-OQCS01000325.1-human-gut-metagenome-genome-assembly--contig:-NODE-325-length-26188-cov-5.013699_pt1 | contig 26188 bp, 27 predicted proteins | sample MGYA00242757_ERZ504575 | MGnify/ENA primary metagenome ERZ504575 (study PRJEB26092, sample SAMD00036297) | human gut metagenome | host: Homo sapiens | study: EMG produced TPA metagenomics assembly of... | reverse complement strand
CGGGAATTTTGCTGGTGGCGACGGCGGCTTGTGGGATTATGGCGGTAAACTGGATGGCGCAGGGCATTTTTCAGGCAGAGAAGGTGCGTGCAGGAATTCCTGGTGGATGGATTCTGGCTGGTGGTGTGATTGGTTATGTTGTTTTGTTGGTAATCAGTAATATTATTTTTCATCGTATGGTGACGACGGAGTTGTTTCTGATTATCGGATGGGCGGTTTTGAATCTAATCACAGTTGATACGCTGTATGCCAGTGGATTGTTTTCAGCTGGAGTTTCTGTTGCATTTGTGGTGTTGACCTTGGTTGTGGTTGTGGCGAGTTTGTATTGTTATATGATTTATTATGAGCTGGAAACTTGGAAGGGGTATATAGACGGATTTCTGCCGTTGGTAATGGTGGGAATCGTGATGCTGGTTCTGGCTGGGGGGATGTTTGGGAGAAAATGATATAAGATTGGTAATAATTGCAGTTTTGTATGTTTTATGATATTTTGGAGTAAGAGAAAAGGGAAATTGTCCAGAAAGGAGACTGTCCACATGGGAATTTATTTAAACAGCGTATCTCCGTATACGTTATATAAAAGTGAAGTATGTAGTCCGTATTTTGTGGATAAATCGCAGATGCTAAGAGAACTGATTCCATTGGCTGAGGTTGGAAATCGTCATGTGTGTGTGACACGTCCCCGCAGATTTGGAAAAACAGTGATGGCAAATATGATTGGCGCTTTTTTGGGGAAAGATGTTGCGTCGGAGGATGTATTTGAGACATTGAAAATCTCAGAATTTGCTGATTACAGAAGGCATTTGAACCAGTATAATACAATTTATATTGATTTTAGCGTGGTTGATGATGAATGTATAAGTTATAAGGAATATATAGATGAGATAAAGGGGAATTTAAAAGAGGATTTAAAGAGGGGATATCCGGATATTGATTTTCGTGAGAATGGTTCTGTAAGAGAAGACCTACAGAGGATTTTTGCGGAAAAAAAAGAACGTTTTGTCTTTGTCTTTGATGAATGGGATTCGGTATTTCATATGCCGTTTGTGACAGAGGATGATAAAAAGTCTTATTTGCTATTTTTGAAGGGATTGTTAAAGGATAAGCCGTATGTTGCATTGGCATATATGACGGGAATATTGCCAATCGCCAAGTATTCCAGTGGATCTGAATTAAACATGTTCATGGAGTATACGATGGTTCGGAGTCTAAGTTTGGTAATGTATTTGGATTTTCAGATAAAGAAGTTGATATGCTTTATGAAAGATATTGCGAGAACAATGCCGGAAAAGAAGAAACGCTGAATGTGACCAGGGAAGGATTACGTGAATGGTATGATGGATATTTTACTAAAAATGGGGAGAGAATGTATAATCCAAGATCGGTTGTGGCAGCCTTAGAGAATAATAATCTGGGCAGTTACTGGACAAGTTCAGGACCATATGATGAAATATTCTATTACGTTGAGAATAATATTGCAGATGTGCGTAAAGATATTGCGCTTATGATTTCTGGTGAGGGTGTCAAGGCGAAGATTCAGGAGTATGCGGCCACTTCTCTGAATCTGCTGACCAGAGAAGAAATTTTATCTGCCATGGTAGTATATGGTTTTTTAAGCTACTATAATGGAAAGGTGTATATTCCTAATAAAGAATTGATGGACAAATTTGATGAGATGGTTCAGAAAGAAGCTTCATTGGGATATGTATACAGATTGGCGAAAGAATCTGAGCGTATGCTGGAGGCCACACTTCATGGGGATACAGAAACTATGGAGAATATATTGGCTTATGTTCACAATACAGAGACCCCAATCCTTTCTTACAATAATGAAACAGAATTATCAGTGGTTGTGAATCTTGTTTATTTGGCAGCGAGAGATAGATACCGTGTGGAGAGAGAGGATAAGTCAGGGAAGGGGTTTGTTGATTTTATTTTTTATCCAGAAGACAGATCGGACACATGTATTATTTTAGAATTAAAAGTGGACCATACACCGGAAGAAGCCATTGAACAGATTAGAGATAAGGATTATATGCTACGGTTTATGGGAAAATTAGGTGAATTACCGAAATATACTGGTGAGATTTTAGGTGTTGGAATTAGTTATAGTAAAATCGATAAAATACACAGATGTAAAACGGAGATTCTCAGAAACAGAATTTAACCGAATTAAGTAAGTAGCGAAATTGGATTGCGAGTATCTGTCTGGTTTTATGAATAAAAATATAAAAACCATCCTGTATGATATCATTGATATGATTAGAAACAGGATGGTTTTTATATTATTTAAACAGGTGAGTTTTCCTAATCCTGGGCTGTGGTGGCGAATAGGTGGCGGAAGATGAAGCGGCAGAGTGGTCCGACAATCAGGACCTGGAGTGGGTAGTAACAAAAACTCCATATAAATGCAAAAATGCCGCCTGCTCGTCTGACGTTGTGTAAGCGACATTTTATGTCGTATTTATTTTATCAGGTATTAGAGTTCTATGTCATGGGAATTGTACAAAATAGAAAAGCAAATAAAAAGAATTTATAACGGCTATTGACAATTAAATTGTTTTCTGAGTATATTGTAGAAAAATGAGCCATGTAGCAGAAGCGGATTGCGAATATCCGATTGACTAGAAGGGAGCAAATGATTATGGACTTAAAGAACTATTCAACAGGTGTACAGCATATCGGGATTCCGACGAATGATATTGACAAAACGGTGGAGTTTTATCATAAGCTGGGATTTGAGACGGCGTTTGAGACTGTGAATGAGGAAGCGAATGAGAAGGTTGTTTTTCTGAAGCTGGGAACTTTGGTTGTGGAGACTTATGAGAATCATGCGGCGAAGATGGAGCATGGGGCGATTGATCATGTTGCGCTTGATGTGAGAGACATTGAGGAGATTTTCCAGTATATTAATGAAGCTGGTTTAAACTCCACACAGGATACCATTCATTTCCTGCCATTCTGGGAAAATGGTGTAAAATTCTTTACCATTGAGGGTCCGAATAGGGAGAAAGTGGAATTCAGTCAGTATCTGTAAAACAGAAAAAGTTACGGAATATACCTACATAATAAAATTCCGAACATAATAAAATGAAGCAGTAAAGCCGATACATTGACTGGAAACAGTGTGTCGGCTTTTTCACTGTCCGAAATAGACTGTAGCAGTAAAAACCGGGAAAAATAAAGGGATATTAAAGGGAAGAGAAAGATGAAATATTTAAAGAAGTGGTATATTAATTTGTCAATACAGAGAAAAATTCTGTATTGTACATTAGGGGTAGCATTGGTTGTTCTGTTGGCTGCCAGTGTTTCGCAGTATATGTCTGCATCTTCAATTGTGACAGAACAGACAAGGAAGCAGTCTGCGGGAGTGGTGAACGAGTTGTCGGTGAATTTGGATCATTATTTTGATATGGTGAGGAATTCATTTGAGTATATTGCAAATAACAGTACGGTTCAGGAGGAATTGGAGTCTGATGAACCATATAAATCGGATGGCACAGAGCTGTATTCCTATTATTCAAGATCGGGGCAGATCAGAAGGCTGCTTTTACAGGGATATACAAGTATTTATATGAATGATATCCAGCTGTATGGTTATAACGGAGCAAATCATCTGCTGGCAAATAATCATGAGATTAATGAAAATACCGCTCAGACATCCTGTGAACTGGCGGAGCAGGCAAAAGGACGCTGTATTTATTATAATGCTTCTGAGGAAGGCCTGATGTATATGGCAAAGCAGATCAAAGATTCTCTGACTATGAAGCCAGTGGGAATATTGAGAGCATCTATTAAGCTGAGCTATCTGAAAAAAATGACGATCACAGCCAGAGATTCTTTGTCTGCACATATTTTTCTTCTGGACAGTGACAAAAATGTTCTGATAGAGAGCGCAGAGAATGATGCGACAATCAGTGACAGAAGCTGGATAGAAAAAATATCAGGTAACACAGGAGATTTTCTGTTTACTGCAGATGGACAGGGTTATGACTGTGTATATCAGAGAAGTTCTGACACAGGACTTACAGTTGTAGGAATGATTCCTATGAGTTTCTTACAGAAAACAGCCAGAGGATTACAGAAAACGACAATCATGCTTATTCTGGCAAGTTTGATGTTGTGTATTTTTCTTGCTGATATTCTGGCAAAGGGAATCGCCGGTCCGATCAAGCGTACAAGTAAAGCAATGCAGCAGTTTGCGGAGGGGGATTTTTCTGTCCGTCTTCCGGAAGGAAGAAGGGATGAGATTGGAGCCATGAATTCTGTTTTCAACCAGACGATAGAGAAAATAGAGCAGCTGATAAAACAGGTTGTGGAGATGGAAACAGTTAACAAAGATATTGAATTCCAGGCTTTACAGGCACAGATCAATCCGCATTTTCTTTATAATGTACTGGATACAATCAACTGGATGGCGCGAAAAAAAGGTGAGGATAATATTTGTCGTATGGTTACTTCTATCAGCAGTCTGATGCGTGCAAGTATCAGCAATAAAAGAAGTATGGTTTATATTCGTGAGGAAATAAAATATGTACAGGATTATCTTTACATACAGGAAACCAGATATGGAGATAAATTTACATCTTATATTGAAGTGGATGAGAGATTAAATGAATTAGAGATTCCGAAGATGACTATTCAGACACTGGTGGAAAATGCGGTAGTTCATGGTGTGGAAAATGCGACATGGGACTGTTTCCTTTATGTTTCAGGAGAAATTACAGATGGAATGGCAGTATTTACAGTAAAGGATGATGGAGTTGGAATGTCACAGGAACAGTTGGAGAAATTGATGGGGACAGAGGAAGAGCCAGATCATGAAGCAGAGCGGACACATACTCATCTGGGAGTGTATGCGGTGAGAAAGAGACTGGATTATGTATATCAGAACAAGGCAAGGATGAGCATTACATCAGAACCGGGGAAGGGAACACAGGTAATACTGGAAATCCCGATGAACGGTAATGTCGGAGTTACCTACAGGAAATGTGATGAACCTGTTAATGAAAATAACAAAAAAAGGGGAGACGAGAGATAATGGAATTGCAGGTAATGATATTAGATGATGAATATATTATTCTGGATGGTTTATGTTCGTTTCCATGGAGCGATTATGGATACCATATATCCGCAACTGCAAGGAACGGATTGGAGGGTCTGGAGAAACTAGAGCAGGCGAAACCGGATCTGATTCTTACAGATGTGAAGATGCCGGGAATGGATGGACTGGATTTTGCAGAAAAAGCACATGAGATTTATCCCAATGCGGTTATAGTGATACTGACAGGATATGACAGTTTTGCCTACGCTCAGAAAGCAATCAGCATTGGTGTGGAAGAATATCTTCTCAAACCGGTGGACTATGATGAGTTAAAGGCAATGGCTGCCCGGATTGCAGGGGAAATTCATGCAAAGAAGGAAAAACAGCAGGAAATCCGGGATCTGAAGAAATATTTCAATAGGTCAGTTCCGCAGCTGAGATCCAAATTTGCGGGAAATCTTCTGTATGGAAGAATCCAGGGAAAAGGAGTTGTAAAAGAGCAGGCAGAATCTCTGAATCTGACAATAGAGAAATATATTGTGTGTGTAGGGCGAAAAGTTGTTGGAGAAAATAAAATCCATACAGGAGATAAATGGATAGAGGAATTTGCATGCATCAATATTTTTGAGGAAATTTTTAATGATTTTGGAATTCATGTTTTGAGCGATTATAATACAGCAACTGCAGAATATAATTTTATTCTTTTGTTTGAAAAGGAAGAAGAAAACGCAGTATGTATGGAAAAAGCATTGCAGGCATGCAGTAAGATACAGGTAGAAGTAGAACGGTATCTGAAAGCACATATGAATTTTGGATTGAGCGATGTAGAAGTGGACGAATATCAGGCAAATGCACAGTACCGTAAGGCACAGACAGCATGCAGGCAATGTGTTTATCTGGGTACGAATATCATACTCAGATACGAAGATCTGCAATATGAAAAACAGACAGACTTTGTGATTACTTCCGGTGAAAAAACACATTTTATGATGACTTTGTTTCAGGACAGTTTTGAGAAAGCGGAGGATGAACTTCATCAGATGTTTCGAAACGCACCGGAAGATGTATCTCCGGTGAAATTTGCAGCAATGGATTTACTTTTGGGATGTATGAAATTTCCATATATCTGTGCAGTTGACAGTGAAATTCATAATAAAAACTGGAATCTTTCTGTGCTTCAGGATGGAATAAAAAGAATCTGTCAGTGCGAGAACACAGAAGAGGTGTTGAATTGTCTGCTGAATCTGTTTGGAACGCTGATTAAACAGAATACAGAAGGAACTGATGAACGGAACCGGAAACTGGTTCAGAGTGTTCTTTCTTACATTGAGAAGAATTATTCAGGAGATTTATCTATGGATGATCTGACTGAGAAATTCCATGTAAGCAGAACCTATATCAGCCGCCTTCTTAAGAAATATGCCGGAAAGAGTTTTCTGGAATATCTGACAGATGTCCGGTTCCAACAGGTGGAGAAACTGATTGCAGATAATAAATATAAACAATATGAAATCGCAGAATGGTAGGATACAAAGACTTTGGATATTACATAAAAGTATTCAAAAAGCGTTACGGTATTACACCCAATGAATTCAGGAAATATATATAAACAGCGAGGTTAACTGTATCAGGTAAGTCATTTAATCGAATCAGGCAAGTAGCGAGGCGGATGATTTTATCTGCCTGACGATAGAACAGGAGATTTGTGCACAGTATAAAATTGTGCACAAATCTCCTATTTTACTTTTATTTCCAATTGTTTATAAAAGGTAAAAAGACTAAAATAAAATCATCAAGAACGAGGAAACACAAATTAAAAGGAGGAAACAAGTAAATGAGGAAAATGAAAAAAGTGTTATCACTTGCCATGACGGCAGCTATGACAGCCAGTCTTCTGACAGGCATGGGAGCAGTTACAGCTTCTGCGAAGAAATCGGACGATGGAAAAAGAACGAAGATTACTGCTTTATTAAAAGGTACAGAGTCTACAGAACAGTATAAGACATTTGATTATCTTCTTAAAAATTTCTGTGATGAAAAAGGTCTGGATTATGAAATTGAACTTGTAAACGATATGCAGGATTATTTTACAAAACTCCAGATGTATATTAACAGTGATACACTTCCGGATATTTTTGGATGCCCGAACGGAACACTTTCTAAAGCATGCAAAGATATTGATGCACTGGTTAATGTGGGAGATGAACTTGAAAGAAACGGATATGATGAGAAATTAAATGGTGCGATCAGAGATTTCCTTACAGATGCAGACGACGGAAATATGTATCTCTTCCCACAGGGATTGTACTGTGAGTATTTTATGTACAGAAAAGATATCTTTGAAAAAGCAGGAATCAAAGATGCTCCGACAACATGGGAAGAATTTGAAGAAGATTGCCAGAAAATTGCAGATCAGGGCGAGATTCCGGTTATTGTGGGAGGTTCTGATGCATGGCAGCTGATGAGATATCTTTCTTTCTCACCATGGAGAGTAACTGGTCCTGAATTTATTGAGGGTTATCAGGCTGGAACAGATTCTTTCAGTGACAATGAGTCTGCAAAATATGCAGTAAATCTTCTTTCTGATCTTGGAACAAAAGGTTATTTTGAACCAGGATTTGCAAGTGTAGATTTTACCTCTGCATGTAACTTATTCTTTGGTGGTTCCGGTGCAATCTTCTATACAGGCTCCGGACAGATCAGCCTTGCAGAAGAAATGTATGACAATGGTGAACTTGGATTCTTCCCTGTGCCGGATACAGAAGGAATGGACAATATGTCTACTAACGTACCAGTTCATGCAGGTTTTGCGGAAGGATTTAATAAGGCAACATATGATGATACAATGCAGGAATTCTTCGATTATATGTGCGAAAACTTTACAGATGCATGCTACAATCAGGCACAGGTTTTCTCACCGTTTAATGAAGAACTTCCGGAAGGACTGCCACAGCTTTACTATGATACACAGCCAATGTTTGAAGATGCAGAAACAGCATGGACTTCCTGGGATGATAAACTGGATTCAGATGTAATGACTAAAATTGTTGATGAACAGCAGCAGCTTGCTCAGGGAATCATAAAACCGGATGAATTTATTAAGACCTGTGATTCTCTGGTAAAGAAATAAAAAAATTTAAGCAGTAGTCTGGAGACTGGCAAAATTTTTGTCAGTCTCTTTGAAAGAAAAGACATAAAACAATTTGATTTTCGGAAAGGAGGGAGCCTCGTGCAGAAAGCATTTGGAAAAAAATCAGTAATTTTCTTATTTATTTTTCCGGCATTTCTTATCTATACGGCATTTGTAATCGTGTCCATTGTATGGGCCGGATATTACAGCTTCTTTGACTGGAGCGGTGTTGGTGAAAAGGTATTTGTAGGCTTCAAAAATTACATTGAACTTCTTACACAGGATGATGTTTTCAGATCTACTGTATGGCATACACTGATTTATACAGTGATCAATGTTGCAATTCAGGTATTTGGAGGTTTATTATTTGCGATTCTCCTCAGTCGTATTAAAAAAGGAAGAGTTGCTTTACAGACTCTGTATTATATTCCGGTAGTTATCTCTTCTGTAGCGATTTGCCAGATTTTTACAAAGTTATTATCAGTAACTCCAACCGGTATTGTGAATCAGGTATTATCATTCATCGATCCATCTCTGAAACTGATGGAGTGGATTTCCAATCCTCAGATTTCACTGTATGTAACAGCTTTTGTAGAAGCATATAAATACCTGGGACTGTATATGGTTATCTTTTATGCAGCACTGATCGGTGTTCCGGATGAACTGGGAGAAGCAGCACTGATCGATGGAGCATCAACATGGCAGGAATATCTTTATGTAAGAATTCCTTATATTAAACCGGTTATCATTGCAAACTGTCTGCTGGTACTGAATGGTTCCCTGAGATCTTTCGAGTTCTCTTATCTGTTAACACATGGAGGACCGGGAAATGCTTCTGAACTTATGACAACTTATATGTATAAACAGGCGTTCAGCAGTATGAAATATGGTTACGGAAGTTCTGTAGCGATCATGATCGTAATCATCTGTATGGTAGTTGGAATGTTATTCCGTAAATTCACAGGAGGAGGGGATGACGAATGAAAAAGAAAAAACCAACCATTCCGAGCATCATTAAATGGGTTATAGCATTAATCCTTGTTGTGATGCAGGTTTATCCTTTCTTCTATGTATTTACTTCAAGCTTTAAGTCACTGGATGATTTCAGACAGTTACCGGCATATGCACTCCCGTCAAAATGGGTGCTGACAAACTTTATCAATGTTTTTACAAAAAGCCATATGCTGACTTATTTTAAAAACAGTATCATTGTTTTGATCGGTGTATTGATTCCTCTGCTTTTATTTGCATTGATGGCTGGATTTGCATTAAGCAAAATCAAATTCAAAGGCAGAAAATTTGTCCTTAATTATTTCCTTCTTGGATTGATGCTTCCTATGCAGGTTGCACTGATTCCATTGTTTACTATTTTTAATAAGATGGGACTGATCAATACATACCCGGCAATTATTTTGCCACAGATTGCTTTTTCACTGTCTTATTCCATTCAGCTGTTTTATTCATTCAGCAAATTCTTCCCTGAAGAAATGCTGGAAGCAGCGATCATTGATGGATGTTCACCGATAGGATGTTTCTTTAAGATGGTGGTTCCGATGTCACTGAACTCTATTATCACAGTAGCAACCATGCAGGCAGTATTCTGCTGGAATGAGTATATTAATGCTTATACATTTACCAGATCTACAGATATGAAAACCATTACACTTGGTTTAAATGACTTCGTAGGAAGCATGGGACTGACAGACTGGGGTGGTACATTTGCAGCCATCACTGTAACAGTACTTCCGGTATTTATTTTCTACTTCTTCAGCAGCAAGAAGATGCTGGCAGGTATGACAGCAGGTGCAGTAAAAGGTTGATAATATGCAAGAATTACCTGATAACAGTAGTTTGATTTATGAGTAAATAACAGGCTTGCCGGAAAAGTACAAGCAGGCCTGTAAAGTGAAATAAAGTATAAAAAAGGAGATTAAGACTATGCAGAAATTATACTATCAGTTCCCGGGAACATGGTTTGGCGATTGCATGCCATTTGGACATGGAGATAAATTCTATTTATATCATCAGAGAGATACCAGAAAACCGGGACCATTTGGAGAACCATTTGGCTGGGATCTGGCAACAACTTCTGATTTTGTACATTACGAAGATAAAGGTGTGGCAATTCCGAGAGGAACAGATGAAGAGCAGGATCAGTTTATCTTTGCAGGAAGTGTTTTCGAGGCAGAAGGACAGTATCATATTTTCTATACAGGTTATAACCGTGATTATCCGGCACTTGGAAAACCATCTCAGGTTCTGATGCATGCATACAGCGATGATCTTGTAACATGGCACAAAACTCAGGATGCACTTACCTTCACTCCACAGGAAGGCTATGACCCGGATGACTGGAGAGATCCATGGGTGATCCGCGATGAGGAAAATGATCAGTATCTGCTGATTCTTGGTGCAAGATTACAGGGACCAAAGACAAGACAGACAGGAAGAACTGTTAAATTCACATCTAAAGACCTGAAAAACTGGAAGTTTGAAGGAGATTTCTGGGCACCGGATCTCTATACTATGCATGAGATGCCAGACTTATTTAAGATTGGTGACTGGTGGTATCATATTGTGACAGAATACAGTGACAGAAGTAAAATGGTATACCGTATGAGCAAGAGTCTGGAAGGTCCATGGATCGCACCGAAAGATGATGCATTTGACGGCAGATCTTATTATGCAGGACGTACTTTTGAACTGAACGGACAGAGAATCCTCTTTGGCTGGGTTGCTACCAAGGATCAGGATGATGATGACAATAACTTCATCTGGGCAGGAACATTTATGGCACATGAGGTTTACCAGAGAGAAGATGGAACCCTTGGTGTAAGAATCCGGAAACTGTATGGAATGCATTTGATAAAGAAGAAAAGACAGAAGATTTTGTAATTGATACTCCAACTAAGAGTACAGAAAAAGTAGTTGCAAAAGATACAGGAGATATCTTCAAATTCGAAGCAGATGTGGAATTCACAGAAGGAACTAGAACTTTCGGTGTGAGATTCTATGAAGATGAGGATAAAGCTGAGTCTTACCAGTTCGTATTTAATGTAACAGAAGACAGATATGTATTTGAGAAAAAACCAAACTGGCCATGGCCTGCAAACCAGAATATCGGACTGGAGAGACCGCTGGAACTGGTACCTGGTAAGAAATACAATATCAAAATGATCGTAGATGATACAATTGCTACAATCTATGTAGACGGTGTTGCATTAAATGCAAGAGCATATAAACGTCCGGGAGAAAGTCTGTCACTCTTTGCTTCTGAAGGAAGCCTGAAAGTAACTAACTGCAAGGTTACAACCGGATTAAAGAAATAGAGACAGACAGCAATTAATCGATAAACCGCGGAGCAGTTATTCGGTGTAGAGTAACGTGACGAAGAGATTGCTGTAAATAAAAAAGTTGCTGTGCGTTTCAGTTATAGAAATGCACAGCCTGAAAGGGCAAAAGCTTTGAAATTGAAAGCTTTTGCCTTTCAGGGCGACTTCGTTTTTTACCAACATTACCCAGGGCGCTGCCCTGGCTAGGAGCTTTTGGGCTTTCAGCCGTCCTCGGCTGCCATAATCAGGACTTATGACACACTCTCTTACCTCTAACTCAAAAGTCTTTTACTCAATGCTCTCACCGGATACCATACGGCAAGCCAGCCTACGGCGATAACCGTTACAAAGATGATGGCTACATCAGAATAGTGAACGCTTACCGGATAGGCATTTACGATGAAGGAGCCTCGGAGTCGCCCAGTCTTACGAAGCCATACTGCTGCTGCAGCCAGCAGAGCAACAGACCCAATCCGATACCAATCACCGCACCAATCACTGCAATCATTCTTCCCTCGAAGAGGAAGACACGCGTAATCTGCTTGTCATTGGCACCCAGATTCCGCAACGTCACCACATCGTTCTTCTTGTCGATGATGAGCATCGAGAGCGAACCGATGATGTTGAAACATGCCACTACAAGGATAAAGGTCAGGAAGATGTAAGCCATCAGCTTCTCTATCGACATGATCTTAAAAGTATCCTCCTGCTGCTCAAATCTATCCAGCACCTTATATTTGGTGCCGGCAATCTTCTGCATCTCAGCCTTTACTGCCTGCAGGTCACTACCCTCCTTCAGGCGGATCTCCAGATCTGAGAGCATACCCTGCTGCCCGAAGAGGTTGCGCGCAAAGGCAATGGAGGTGATGATATAATTCTTGTCGTATTTCGACTGCTTGACGGCGAAGAGCACACCCGGAGAATTCAGCGAATCAACCACGAAGCCGGCATCCGGATTCATCATATCCAACTGTCCCTCCTTCTGCGGAGCATAAATCTTCATAAAACCATCCCATTTTGCCCCGATACCCAAGGTCTGCGCCAGACGGATACCCACGGTTCCATACTGCAGATTGGCAGCATGGAGCGAGAAACTGCCATCACCATAAAGGATGTCGTTGATATGCGATAACTCAGAGAAGTTGTCGTCCACACCCTTGATCCTCACCATAGCCTGACGGTCGTCATAGATTGCCAGCGCCTGGTCTTCCACGGTTTCAGTAGCCACATCTACCTGTGGCAGCATACGTATCTGCGTCAATATCGGGTCATCGGCAGGCGCCGTCTTTCCCTCCATCGGCACCACCTTCAACTGCGGGTCGAAGCTCGTAAAGAGCGTAGCCACCAGGTCGTGGAAACCATTGAATACGCTCAGCACGATGACGAGTGCCATCGTTGCCACAGCCACACCAATCACAGAGATGGAGCTGATCACATTGATAACGTGTGTACTCTTCTTGGAAAAGAGATACCTGCGAGCAATAAAGAATGGAAAATTCATTTGTCTTTTTACTTTTTTACTTCTTCAAGAGTTCATCAATGCGCTCCAGATAATCCAGGCTGTCGTCCAGGAAGAAACGGAGCTCAGGAATGATGCGCAACTGATTTCTCACCTTTCTGCCCAGGTCGAAGCGGATAGTCTTCTCGTTGGCATTGATATTCTTCAGAATTTCCTCACCCTTTTCAGATGGGAACACGCTGAGGTAAGCAGTGCAGATGCTAAGATCCGGCTTACTCTTACCTTAGTAACACTTACCATCACACCATGCATCATGCGGGTCTGTGACTGGAAGATAAGACTCAACTCCTTCTGGAGCAGTCTTGATATACGGTTTTGTCTTGTTTCTTGCATAACTATTAACTACAAACTATTAATTATAAACTATTCAAGGTCCACGTGTGTAACGTCCACCTGCTCATGCAGGAATATCAACGCCGACTCCTTGAATTTCTCCTCACTTTCTGTAGTCAGATACTTGCAGCTACCACCCTTTGTCACCATCTGTTCCATATTCGGATGTCGCTGCAGATAATCCTGCAGACTGTTGGCCACATACTGTCCCTGTGGCACCACTCTCACGCCGTCGGGAAGATTCTTCACGATGCTGCTCATGAGCAGTGGATAATGGGTGCAACCCAGGATGATGGTATCGATGTCCTCATCCATACGCATCAACTGGTCGATGCGCTTCTTGACGAAATAATCAGCACCAGGACTATCTGCCTCGTTGGCCTCTACGATAGCAGCCCAGAGCGGACAAGCTACTCCGCTTACCTGGATATCCGGCCAGAGCTTGCCAATCTCCATCTTGTAGCTCTCGCTCTTGATGTTCCCTCGGTGGCAAGAATGCCACGTGGCGACTCTTGGTCAGCGTACCTATCACCTCGGCAGTAGGACGGATGATGCCCAGCACGCGGCGGTCAGGGTCCAGTTCCGGGATGTCTCTCTGCTGGATAGAGCGCAGCGCCTTGGCCGAAGCCGTATTGCAACCCAGGATTACCAGATGGCAACCCATGGAAAAAGCTTCAGCACAGCCTGGCGGGTAAACTTATACACCACCTCGAAGGAGCGCGAACCGTATGGCGCACGGGCATTGTCGCCCAGATACATATAGTCGTACTGCGGCAACATCTGGCGCAAGCCATGCAGGATGGTCAAGCCACCATATCCGAATCAAAGATTCCGATAGGTCCGGGATTAGATGGCAGAATCATTCAGTTTCTCCTCCAGCACTGCTGTAATATCCTCACCCATTTCTTCACTCAGATAAGGTGTGGTGTTGTTGTCGGTATTGATGATGAAGCAAATCCCTTCTCCTTGCCAATCTGCTTGGCAGCCTCGTTGATCTGGGTCTTGAGAGGAGCATACGCATCGGTCTCTGCCTGATTCAGGAGTTTGGCAGCCTCAGCCTTGAAGGCGATGTTCTTCTCCATCAATTCACGCAGTTCAGCCTGGCGCTTCTCCAGGATAGTCTTGGCATACGAGCGCTGACCGTCAAGGAATTCCTCATACTTGGTATTAAACTCAGTTTCCACGCGCTTGGTTTCCTCATCATACTTTGCGCGGAGTTCATCCATATTATGCTTGGCTATTGCATAACCAGGCATGGTATGAAAAACCTGCTCAAAGCTGAAGTAGCCAAATCGCAATGCTGGCTGTGCAACGATGGCTGCTGGTTGTTCCGCCGGAGTCTGGTTCTGCTGTGCAGAAGCTGAGAGGGCAACAAGAGCGAGCGCCAAAAATAGGAGATTCTTTTTCATAATGCGTGATACCTTTTATATATGATATGAATATACTAGATGATAAATAAGGGCAGGCACTTGTGCCTGCCCTTAGCTTTTTTATAGAAATACTTACGTTTGATTACTTGATCTTAGCCTGTACTTCCTTGGTAACATCTACCACGTTGGCGCCAGTATAGATAGCTGTGCCTTCCTCCATGATGTATGTATAGTTACCAGCCTTACCTACAGCCTCGATAGCTGTACGTACCTTAGCGATGATAGGCTGCATGAGTTCACTGCTCTTCTTCTGCAACTCCTGCTGACCATCCTGGTAAGCCTGCTGAATCTTCTGCTGAAGACCCTGCAATTCAGTTTCCTTCTGCTGCTTGGCAGTAGCATTCATTGTGCTTGCGCCCTTCTGGTACTCGTCTGCCTTGCGCTGGAACTCATCCTGCATAGACTTGAGGTCGTTCTCCTTCTGCTTCTGGAGAGCTTCCAACTCGCCGTTGGCCTTAGCTACGTCTGGCAAAGACTGCATGATCTGCTGAGTATTTACCTTACCGAACTTCTGTGCCATCATTGTCATTGGTGCGCAAAGCATCAACATTAAAATAAGCTTTTTCATTTCTGTTTATTCTTTTTTAATTATTATTCTTAATTGGTCATGCCGAGGGCGGTGTTTTCCAGCCGCATCCTCTCTTATCGGCTGCAAATATACAATTATTTCTTGAAATAACCTAGATTATTTCCTGGAATAACACTTATTATTTGTTAGAATAGCCTAATTTCTGGAGTACCTCGTTGCTGATGTCTATTTTTGGCGAACCAAATGATTCCATTGTTGCTGGCTCTGTCGAGAACAAGCGAGTAGCCGCGCAGGTTGGAAATCTCCTTCACGGCATTGTAAATCTCCTCCTGGATAGGTCCCATCAGCGCCTCGCGTTTCTTGTAAAGCTCTCCCTCAGCACCGAAGTATTTCTTCTTCAGGTCGCTGGCTTCCTTCTCCTTCTGCATAATGGAGTCCTGCTTGGCCTTCTTCTGCTCCTGTGAGAGGAATACTACCTCGTTCTGATAGTTCTTGTACATGGTGCTTGCTTCCAGATTGAGCGCCTCTACCTCGGCCTGCCACTTGCGGCTCACCTGGTTCAACTGTTCGTTGGCACGCTCATAGGCTGGGATATTGCGCAGGATGTACTCCATATCCACCAATGCATATTTCTGTGCATGTGCTGAGATGGCTGCTACAGCCATCATCAGCATAAATACTATTTTCTTCATAAAATCCGTCTTTAGAATTCCTGACCCAAGATGAAGTGGAACTGGCTTCCACCCTTCTTATACTGGCTACCGTTCCATACCTTGTCGAAACCGTAAGCCCAGTCGATACCCATCAGACCCACCATTGGCAGGAAGATACGCACACCGACACCGGCACTGCGCTTCATGCTGAATGGGTTGAAGTCCTTGGTATCATACCAGGCGTTACCTGCCTCTACGAAGTCAAACCATAGATAGTGGTATTGCCCAGGAGGAATGGATAACGGAGCTCCAATGAGAAGCGGTCGTATGCATAAGCATAGTAACCGGTGGTACGGCCGTAAGATACGGAACCGTTCTCGTAACCACGGAGTCCGATGGTTTCCTCACCATAATAGGATGAGTATCCACTCATACCGTCACCACCCACATAGTAGGTCTCGAATGGACTCTTCTTGTACTTGTTGTAAGCACCGAGCAAACCGAGTTCTACACGGGTCATCAATACGAAGCACTTCTGACCCTCTGTAAGTGCGGTATAGGTCTTTGCCTTGAACTTCCACTTGTGATACTCAATCCAGCGGTATTTCTCCTGCTGCTCTGCAGAGTAGGTTGGAGACTGGGAGTTGTTGGCGAGGTTCTTGTAATCCTTGTTGTCGAACGCACTCCATGGTGGAGTAAGGTTCACACTTGCCTCAAACTCAGAACCACGACGTGGGAAGAGCTGGTTGTCGGTTGATGTACGGTTCAATGCGATGGACAAGTTCAAGTTGTTCGCATTACCGTTGGTCATCAGCATATAGCTCCAGTTCTTCATCATGTAGCGCTGGTAAGCCAACTGCACAGACAAGGTGAAGTAATCATCCGGCCAACGGAGGCGCTTACCCCAACCGAGGCTCACACCCACCATCTGGATGTACTTGTCTGGATCGTAATAATTCTCGTAGTTATTATAGTAACTGGAACCATAACCATACATATAACTGTAATAGTTGTTCATGTAAGCACTATTGTAATAGTTGCTTGACACGTCAGTACTCTTACTGTAGTATGCACCTACGCTGAACTGGATAGGGCGCTTGCCGCCAAACCAGTTGGTTGAGTAGCTTACGTTGTAGCTCTGGTAGTAGGTACCGTTGGTCTGTGCACCGATACTCAGCACCTCACCGTCACCAATAGGCATGATACCACGATGCTCCTTGTTCTTGTTGAAGAGGTTTGCCATAGAGAAGTTGTTGAGCTTCAAGCCCACACGTCCGATGACACCCGTCTGCCCCCAACCGAGCGAGAACTCAATCTGGTCGTTACTCTTCTGCTCCAGGTTCCAGTTTACATCCACTGTACCGTCCTCGTAGTTAGGCTTTACATCTGGTGAAACCTTCTCAGCATCGAAGTGACCCATGGAAGCCAACTCACGAGCCGAACGCATCAGGCATCCTTAGAGAAGAGGTCGCCTGGCTTGGTACGGAGCTCACGGCGTACTACGTTCTCATAGAGACGGGTATTACCGTTGATACGTACGTGGCTCAGGTAAGCCTGAGGTCCCTCAGTCACGCGCATCTCCAGGTCGATGGAATCGCCGTCGATGTTCACTTCGGCAGGATTGATGTTAGAGAACACGTAACCATTGTTGTAATAGAGGTTGCCCACAGCATCTTCATCTTCCTGCAATCGCTTGCCCAGGAGTTTCTGGTTATATACATCGCCCTTCTTCATGCCGAGCACGGCATTCAGATAGTCGGTAGCATATACGGTGTTGCCCACCCAGTTGATGTTGCGGATAAAGTAGCGCTTACCCTCATCTACCTTGACATATACGTTGACGTGCTTCTCGTCGAAGTTGCTTACGCTGTCTTCCAGGATCTGCGCATCACGATAACCATACTCGTAGTATTTGTCGATGAGTTTCTGCTTGTCTTCCTTCCATCTCTCAGGAGTAAACTTCTTCGATTGAAGAAGTTGCAAACTTGCCAGCCTCGTGGGTCTTGGCAAAGGCTCCCTTCGAGAAGAGTCCACCCTTGATCTTTCTATCCGAAAGTTTCTCGTTACCGTCGATGGTAATCTGATGAACCTTGATTTTCTGTTTCTTATCTACGATTACGTCCAGGATTACCTGACCCTTGTTAGCCACATCGTCGCGCTGGTTGATCTGGATTTCAGCATTCTTGAAGCCCTTGTCATCGAAGTATTTCTTGGCAAGATCTTGGCACGGTCGAGCATGTTAGGTGTTACCTGAGTACCCTTAACCATACCGAGCTTCTGCTCCATATCCTCACGCTCGCTTTTCTTCAATCCCACGTAGTGGATGTCAGAGATACGAGGTCTTACCGCAAGATAGATGTGAAGATAAAGTTTTTCACCCACGATAGAGTCGGCAGCGATAGCGACTTTAGAGAAAAGTCCATGTTTCCAATAGCGCTTGACGGCATTGGTAATAGCGTCGCCTGGCACTTCAATCTCTTCTCCCACTGTCAGGCCCGAGATACCAGTGAGCACATAGTCTTCGTATCCTTCCACACCCGACACATTGATACCTCCAAGGGTCAAGGTGCGAGGGGTTCCGGCATACGAGATATCTGGATGTACTATCTTGTCCTGTGCCATAACCTGCACACTCGCCATGATGCCGAATAGCAGGATGAAAATCTTTCTTAGCTTGTTCATTTATACCTTATTATATATATAGTATCTATTTTTCGTCCTTTTTCCCCTTTTACTTCTCTTCCTCTGCTTCTACCTGAGCCTCGGTCTTGCCAAAACGGCGCTGGCGCGACTGGTAGCTCTCGATAGCCTTATGCAGGCACTCCTCGTTGAAGTCTGGCCAATAGGTATCGCAGAAATACAACTCAGAATAGGCAATCTGCCACAACAGGTAGTTGCTGATACGCAACTCGCCACCTGTACGGATCAGGAGTTCTGGGTCTGGCATGAAGTTGGTTTCCAGGTGTTTCTCGAAGTTTTCCTCGGTAAGCATCTTCTCAACCTCCTCATAGCTGGCGCCATTCTCCATAGCTCCTTCACGGTTTTCTTCATCGCACTCATGATTTCCCAGCGCGAAGAGTAGCTCAGGGCTACCACCATGGTCATGGCATCGTTCTTGGCGGTATGGTCCATGGTCTCCTGCAACTTGTCCTGTACAGCCTGTGGCAGACGCTTCAAGTCGCCGATCACGCGGAATCGCACATTGTTCTTCATGAAGATCTCATCCTCCAGAGAAGTCAGCACCAGTCCCATCAGGGCAGAAATCTCATCGGCAGGACGATTCCAGTTTTCAGTAGAGAAAGTATAGAGAGTAAGGTACTTCACACCGAGGCGAGTACATTCTGATGTAATGCAACGCACTGCGTCAACTCCAGCCTGGTGGCCGTAGCTGCGATCCTTACCTCTTTCCGTAGCCCAGCGTCCATTGCCATCCATGATGATAGCGATGTGCTCAGGTATTCTGTTCATATCCAAGTTGTTCATATCTTATTTTTTATTAAGAGTTCTTATTCTTCTTTATTACACGTTTTACACTTTGCGCTGAAGCTGTAGGTGAACGAGACTTGCAGCATGGAATAGCAGTCCTGGTTTTTCCAGAGTCCGCTGCTCTTGATGCCATAAGGGTCTTTCACCCCATCCAGTTCATCGTTCAGCGAGAAATGGATGCCCCAATCCACACCTATGTTCATCCGTTCGTTTATCTTGTATTTCGCCCCGATGCCCAGAGCACGTTGGCAGTAAATACATTCTTCTGGTCTCCCTTCACAAAGGTGACTCCCAGACCTCCGAAGATGAAAGGCACCAGCTCCTGGCTCCTCTGTAGTCCCTGCCTGTGCCGTAGGGCCAGAAGTTGTACTCGAAGACGAGGCTCATATCCACCAGGGTATTGCTGAAGGAGTAGGCTTTCCCATCCAGGTCGGGATAATCGGTCTTCACCTTGTCGTTCGAGCCTTTCAGCTTGCCAAGCCCCAGGTTGAACCGCAGATCCTTGTAGGGATCGAAGTTGTATCTTCCCACGATGGCTGCCATCGGCTGCTGGTGGGCAAGGATATTGCCGTTCAGGTCGCCTTCGTAGGCAACCAGTCCCACGCCGGCACCAACCTCCAGACGATACTGGTAATCGTCCTGTGCCCTCATCACCTGCAACGGCAAGAGGAACAAGACCAGCAGCAACAAGCATTTACACAAGTTTCTCCTCATGTCTATACCTTACGCGATATGAATATGATTGATTCCCGAGGGTCTTATTCGAAGATGGTCTGGTCCTTGATCCAGGCATCCTTGTTGAAGCGGCCCTTCCATACGCTGCCGTTTCTTACTACCCAGTAGAAGTTGTCCTTATCGCGCAGAAGCCGAAGCGCTGGGTGGCAGCAGAGAATCCTGCAGGCATGGTTACGAGTGAATCTACACCCCATGTCAGTCCGTTGGTCTTGCTCTTATACCATTTGCCGTTGCTTCCGAGAGCAACAAAACCGGAATCTGCACCGCAAACGAGCACCTGATCCATCATTGGCATCTTGCCACTCTGGAGAGAATCATATTCTATATAGTTCCATGCGCTTTCTGGAGCATTGGCAGAGTAATCAGCACATGATTCCAGAGTGTAGCGATGGTATCGCCATAGCTTGCATCACGGGTACCGAGCAGGAGAACATTCTCTACATTCTTCACAGAAGCGATGGTAGAAACATTCATGCTCAGGTTCTGGGTTGGCAGGAGTGAGAGATCAGCATCCATCTTCTGGGCAGTCCAGGTTGCGCCATTGTCCTTAGACACGGCGATGCCTGTAGCGGTGAAGGCATAGAGATACTTGCTGCTGGCACCTACCAACTGCTTGAGCTGGCTATCCTCGCTACCAGACTCCAGGCTGCAGCATCGGCAGAAGCATACACCTTGCCATCTGAGAGGATGTAGAGCTGACTGCCCATCTGTACGGCATTCTGATAATCGGCAGCTGCGAAGTCTGGTTGGCTGTTACCTCAGCCCAGTTGTTACCGTCGCTTGCAGCACTCTTGTATATCTTCATTCCCCCGAGGGTCTTGCCAAATACATAGATATGGTTTCCCAGGCAAGCACCTTCAAGTCGCTGAGTGCAGCGAGCTGCTCATTGAGTTGAGCCTTGGCTTGCCAGTTGAACTCATTGCCTTCCTGCTGATGCACGTTCACCTTTACGGTGTAAGTAACGTAGGCATTGAGCGAGTTGTTATATACACGAACCATTCGTGGCTGAGAGAAATCGATGGAATCGGTGCTGGAATAATACTTTGCCGAGTCGATCTTCTCAGGGCAATTCTTGTGCATGATGAAGATAGGGCTGCTGTTCTTGCTGCTGATGGTAGCCAATACGGCAGCGGTCCTTGTCTTGGTAGGCAAGGAATCTACGTTATAGATCTGGTGGTTAACCTGATCTATATAATTTATAGTTAGCTCCATTCACTTTATCAGCGATCAGAGTATCCTTGCCTGCAGTAGTCTTCGTGTATCTACCGAGCTTTCCCAAGGAGAAACTCGTGATGGCCGTATCATTTGTATATTCTACTACCGTCTCGTCGCTGCTCAAGCATGAAGAGAGCGACAAAGTAGCTGCAACAAGTGCTATAAAAGCTAAAAATTTACTTTTCATTCTATCCAATTTTTCTTTTTAGCTGCAAATTTACTGAGAATTCTTTAAAAACTCGACCTTTTCTCCTTATTATTATGCAAATTATTCATTTTAGGCGCATTTTTTAAGTTTTTTAGTGATTTCGAGGCATAAAAACGAAGAAATCCCGCCTCTCTTGCGAGAGACGGGATTCCATATTTAGCATAAATTCGAAATGTCGAATTAGAGCTGTGGACCAGCAGCAACGAGAGCCTTACCAGCCTCGTTGTTTGTGTACTTAGCGAAGTTCTTGATGAAACGAGCAGCCAAATCCTTAGCCTTCTCCTCCCACTGAGAAGCCTCAGCGTATGTATCGCGTGGATCCAAGATCTCAGTAGCTACACCTGGCAACTCTGTTGGAACCTTGAAGTCGAACATAGGGATCTGCTTTGTTGGAGCCTTGTCGATGTCACCGTTCAGGATAGCGTCGATGATACCACGTGTATCGCGGATAGAGATACGCTTGCCTGTACCGTTCCAACCTGTGTTAACGAGGTATGCCTTAGCGTTGTTCTTGTTCATCTTCTTAACCAACTCCTGAGCGTACTTTGTTGGGTGCAACTCCAAGAATGCCTGGCCGAAGCAAGCAGAGAATGTCGGAGTAGGCTCTGTGATACCGCGCTCTGTACCTGCCAACTTAGCTGTGAAGCCAGAGAGGAAGTAGTACTGAGTCTGCTCTGGAGTCAGGATAGATACTGGAGGCAATACACCGAATGCATCAGCTGAGAGGAAGATAACCTGCTTAGCAGCTGGAGCAGAAGAACCTGGCTGGATATTGTTGATGTGGAAGATTGGGTAAGAAACACGAGTGTTCTCAGTTACGCTCTTATCAGCGAAGTCAATCTTACCATCAGCAGCTACAGTTACGTTCTCCAAGAGAGCGTTGCGCTTGATAGCGTTGTAGATATCTGGCTCAGACTCCTTGTCCAAGTTGATAACCTTAGCGTAGCAACCACCTTCGAAGTTGAATACACCATTGTCATCCCATCCGTGCTCATCGTCACCGATCAACTTACGCTTAGGGTCTGTTGACAATGTAGTCTTACCTGTACCAGAAAGACCGAAGAAGATTGCTGTATTCTCACCGTTCATATCGCAGTTAGCAGAGCAGTGCATAGAAGCCATACCCTTCAATGGCAAGAAGTAGTTCATCATAGAGAACATACCCTTCTTCATCTCACCACCATACCATGTGTTGATGATAACCTGCTCCTTAGATGTTACGTTGAAAGCAACGCAAGTCTCAGAGTTCAAGCCGAGTTCCTTGTAGTTCTCTACCTTAGCCTTAGAAGCGTTGTAAACAACGAAGTCTGGCTCGAATGCCTCAAGCTCCTCAGCTGTAGGACGGATGAACATGTTTGTTACGAAGTGAGCCTGCCAAGCAACCTCAACGATGAAACGAACAGCCATACGTGTATCCTTGTTAGCACCGCAGAAACCATCTACTACATAGAGGTTCTTGTTGCAGAGCTCCTTAACAGCGAGATCCTTAACAGTACCCCAAACCTGCTCAGACATTGGGTGGTTATCGTTCTTGTACTCATCAGTAGTCCACCATACAGTGTCCTTTGAGTTCTCGTCCATTACGATGTACTTATCCTTAGGTGAGCGACCAGTGTAGATACCTGTCATAACGTTAACTGCACCTAACTCTGTCTGCTGACCTACCTCGTAACCCTCGAGACCAGCCTTTGTCTCCTCCTCGAACAACTGCTCGTAAGAAGGATTGTGAGCGATTACTGTAGCACCAGTAATGCCGTACTTTGTCAAATCTAACTTTGCCATTTTTTCTAAATGTATTTAAGTTGTGAAATATTTCTTTCTGAAACTTTATCCTAATATTCAAAATGGGATTTCAAAAACCCTTTTTTCCTAAAACCGCCGCAAAGTTACAAAAAATATGTTTTATAGCAAAGATTCTTAGATAATATTCTTGCTTTTTAAAACCTTTTTAGGTTAAAGAATTAAAAAATCGACCCATTCATCTATAATTTGCCATATTGACTTTGCAAATATTCGCCGCAAATCTGCTTCATCCAAATTCATTTTCCACCTATTTATATATATAGGGGTTCAGAAGGCACATAAAAGCCCATGGATGGCACCAGAAGAAGCCGGATGGAAAAAATAACGGAAAACATTTTGCGGTTTCCGGATTTTGCCTTATCTTTGCAACACCTTTGCTGCATCTTGACAGATGATTTCAGCAGGAATAAACATCAATTGAAATAACAAGAAAATAAATACTACGACTTATGAAAATTAATAATCTGAGCGAGCATAACTGCATCATCAACAGCTATCTGGCTGAGATGCGCGACTGCGAGTATCAAAAGAACCGACTCCTCTTCCGCAACAACATCAAGAGAATCGGCGAGTATGAGGCCTTTGAGATTTCAAAGACCCTCAATTACGAGAACAGAGACGTGACTACCCCGCTCGGTGTAGCCCAGGTTAATTTCCCTACCGACAAGATTGTCATCGGTACGATCTTCCGTGCAGGCCTGCCTTTCCATGAGGGTTTTCTCAATATCTTCGACCACTCCGGCAATGCTTTCGTGAGTGCCTATCGCGAATATACCAACAAGGAACATACCGAGGTGGGGGTTCATATCGAGTATCTGGCTACTCCAGACCTTACCGGCAAGACGCTCATCATCGCTGACCCGATGCTTGCCACCGGTATCAGCATGGAGATGGGTATGAAGGCGCTCCTTACCAAGGGAACCCCTAAGCACATCCATGTAGCCTGCGTCCTTGCCTCTCCAGAAGGCATCGAGCATGTAAAGAAGACATTCCCTGAAGACAAGACAACCATCTGGTGTGCATCCATCGATGAGGGACTGAACGAGCACAAATACATCATTCCTGGCTTCGGCGACGCCGGAGACTCTGCTACGGAAGCAAGCTCTAAAGCGGAAAACGGCTGCACAGAAAGCCACTTTCGCTTTTACTCTTCACTCTTCACACTTTAGCGCTAATTTCTTAACTATCAACACGTTAAGTTCGTGAAGAGTCAGACTTCACTCTTCACCACTCTTCACCACTCTTCACCTTATCGCAGTAAGCCCAGCCATCATTGAAGACAGAAGCTGGTCATCATTGAAGACAGAAGCTGGTCATCATTGAAGACCAAACGTTGTTTCTGAAATGATTTCGCCCTCAAAAAAAGTCAGGGTGAAGAGAGGTGAAGAGTAGTGAAGAGTGAAGCCTGACTCTTCACCCTCAATACTATTTGTATATCAGTAACTTATGCTCAGAATGTGAAGAGTGAAGAGTAAAAGCGAGAGTGGCGCTTAATACGCAAGAAAATGAAGCAGTAGCGCTTATCTTCAAAACTCCTTCACGACATAACGAATCTTACCTCACCACGCAAGATATTGCCCTGGCCGGAGGGCGAAGCATATTTGTGCCCATAAGTGAGGCAAAAAAACGCTAGTACCTAATAATGGAATGAGCTGCCGCCCAGGAACTCTCGCAAGAGGGAGGTTGGTGGCAGATTATTATAAGGTATTCCCTTGAAATACTTCAGGAACTTCAGCAGGCGGTAAGCCTCAGCAAATTCCTCACAATTCTCCGGCACCTGCTGGAGCAACGGTTCTGCCTGCATCTTGAGAACCGACAACTCATAGAGCATCGCCGTATTCAGCATGGCATCGGCATTCTCCTGGAATGGGAAAATCCACCTGTTCTCTCCGGCTCTTACCGATGGCCAGCGGCGGATGGTTTCCTGGGCAGATACACCTCTATATTTATAGTCGCGAATGATGCGGCGCAGCAGACGGTTATCCGTTGTAGGGATGTAATTGTGATTATCCAGCAGAATGGTGGTCAGCGCAGAAGCATACACACGGAAAATCTGCTCTTCAGGAACATGCGCCGTAAGCTCCGGATTCAGGGCGTGGATTCCCTCTACCACCAGAACATTGTTAGGCTCCAGCTTCAACTTCTTTCCACTCTTCACACTCTTGCCCGAAGGGAAATCGTATTTCGGCAGTTCCACTTCCTCGCCACGGAAGAGCGCATTAAACTGCTCGTTGAGCAAATCGAGGTTCAGGGCATAGATACTCTCAAAATCAAATTCACCATTCTCATCCTTCGGGGTCTTGTCCCTATCCACGAAGTAATCATCGAGCGAAATCTGCAGAGGCTTCAGTCCGTTTACGGCAAGCTGGATGCTCAGACGCTTGCAGGAAGTAGTCTTGCCCGAAGAAGACGGCCCCGCCAGCAGTACCAGCTTCACCCCTTCCCGGCTGGCAATCTCCTCGGCAATCTTCGCCAGCTTCTTCTCCTGCAGCGCTTCGCTGATATTGATGATATCCGTAGCATGTCCCGCGTCGATAGCCTGGTTGAAGTCGCCCACGGTTCTGATACCCAGAATATCCTGCCAGCGATGATGCTCCTTGAAGATATCAAACATCTTGTCCTGTCGGGTCATTTCACCCAGCACATCCGGGTTGCAGACCGAAGGAATGCGCAGCAACATGCCATCATAGTACTTTCCAACCCGAAGAGATAGAGCTGGGAGGTATTGGTGAGCAGGGTGCCATAATAATAATCCACATATTCACCTATTT
>ENA-OQCS01000324-OQCS01000324.1-human-gut-metagenome-genome-assembly--contig:-NODE-324-length-26238-cov-5.413772_pt1 | contig 26238 bp, 27 predicted proteins | sample MGYA00242757_ERZ504575 | MGnify/ENA primary metagenome ERZ504575 (study PRJEB26092, sample SAMD00036297) | human gut metagenome | host: Homo sapiens | study: EMG produced TPA metagenomics assembly of... | reverse complement strand
AATATCAAATAAGCTTGTACACTTTACCTATAAGTAAGGTAATGAAACATGTGACAGAAATCAATTTATACAAGATGTTGTATAAGTATTAATTTTAGTTTTATATCCTAATTTATTAAATGTGTCTAAACAAAAAGATGGACTAGTCATTTGTCCATCTTCCAAAGATTCCACATGGTAATACACTATCGTTTGTCGTAACAGGAAGTAGGTTTTCACCACATTCAATGTGTCCACCTTTTTCTTTTTGAATCGATCTAGATAAAGCTTCATTGAGTGTTGAACAGCTAAATCCAGTTGTATAACAGTTCACAATAAAGAATAGGGCATCATCACTTAAAATCTTCATACATTCTTGAATTAATGGGAATAATTCTTCTTCCAATTTCCAAAGTTCACCATTAGGACCTCTACCATAACTAGGTGGATCCATGACGATACCATCGTATTTTCTTCCTCTTCTTTGTTCTCTTTTTACAAATTTAATACAATCATCCACAATAAAACGAATCGTATGATCTTGTAAATTCGAAAGCTGCATGTTTTCTTTTGCCCATTGAATCATACCTTTTGAAGCATCAACATGCACAACTTCTTTCGCTCCAGCTTTTGAGCAGGCCATGGTAGCACCACCTGTATAGGCAAATAGATTTAAGATTTTTAAATCATCGCGTTTTGATTCTTTGATCTTATTGGCCATAAAATCCCAGTTGCTAGCTTGTTCAGGGAATAGTCCTGTGTGTTTAAATCCAGTTGGACTGATTTTAAAGCGTAATCCCTTATATCCAATTGTCCAGAATTCTTTAACAGGCTTTTTCATTTCCCAATGACCACCACCCGATTTAGAACGGTGATATACAGCATCGGCCTTATTCCATGCACGCTCATCTTCAATTGGCCAGATTGCCACAGGATCCGGTCTTCTAAGAATCGTTTGATTCCATCTTTCTAGTTTTTCTTTATTTCCAGTATCAATAACTTCATAGTCTTGCCATTCTTTAGCAATTTGATTCATACTTAAGTTCTCCTTTAACCATTTGATTATAACATAGATTTGCCAACTATGATATAATAGAGTGTGACTCTAGAAGGAGGTTTTAACATGTTTGTTCAAATGATTTGTAAAGATCGAAATGAAAAAGAAATGAATGAATTGTATGAAGTTTTAGGACTTATCGCAAGACGAGAAGAAGTGCAAATTGAAGATCGTTATGATCATGTTGATATCTTAGTTTGTCCACAAGGAAAGATTGTTGTGACAGAAGAAGATGGTGATATGGTTTTACGTGCTAATACACGTCATGCCGGTCCAGGATTTCATGCGTTTGTAGTAGATATATTTAAAGATATTCAGGAAGAAATTCCTGGTGAATATGAATTGATGGATGATATGGAATTTGATAAGGATGAAGATTTTGATCGATTGAGTTCTATGTATGAGGATGAAATGGATTATATTCGTGGTGTTCTATTAGAAAATGAAGTGATGCGCCAACAAAATTATATGTATGATGAAACATATTTCTTACCTTTTCAAAAAGAAGATCGTATTCTTACAAGTCAGGGGGATTTGGATTTAAAAGAATTTAAACATATGAATACTCGTGACTTGATGGATTCTTTCTATGTATGGAACAATTGGGAAAGAGATGCCAAATTCTATAAGAATTGTGCATTGACTTTACTTGCCAAAGAAGGTGTTGGAAAGTATACATTAATGAATGAAAATACGATTAAGCATGCCAATGATATTTGTGAATATATCGAGGCGGCTTATGAAAAAGATCATAATGTAGATCTTCCATTAGATGCATATGCTGACTTATGTGAAAAGTTGGGTAGGGAAAATAAATTACAGAATGCCAAAAATATGGAGCAAGAAGCGATTCAATATCGTATTAAAGAAGTGTATCACTTATTTGAGGATGCAAGAGTTGTTGCCAGTGGTGCAGCTGAAAGAAGCTATGATCCAGTAAATCAAGCCTTATGTTTAATGTCTCCATATACAGATGAAGCGCAATGGGATTGGTTGATTCAGGCGAGTAAACAACCGGGTATTGTCACAAACTTAGATCATATTATGGAACAAGATCCAATCCAATATGATAAGAAAACGATTTGGATGGATTCATGGCAAGAAGACGGAATCTATGTATTAGAGGCTGTGCTTCGTTATAAAGAAAAATTCTTATATTTCCACGATGTATGTGCTAAAGAAAAAGATTTGAAATTCTTAGAACAATGCATTAAGGAATCTGGCTTTACGAAAACACAACAAGACTAGATAAAGTGTTAGAAAAGATAGCGAAAGCAAATGGCTATTCATCTATTGATCAATTGTTGATGGATTATGGATTTATGCCTACAGTATTAACACCAAAACATAAGAAGGTAGAAATTGTCAAAGCGATTGCGAAAAGTTTTACCAATAAATAATAGAATGGAGTGCTCATATTTCTGAGCACTTTTTTAGGGTTTATGGTAAAATTGATACGGTGATTAAAAATTATGAGTAACTCAATATTAGATACATTAAATGAAAATCAAAGAACGGCTGCAACGACAATTAACGAACACGTTCGTATTATTGCGGGGGCAGGTAGTGGAAAAACACGTGTCTTAATGGCACGTATTGTTTATTTGGTCCAAGATTGTGGTATTTTACCAAATCGTATCTTGGCCATTACATTTACAAATAAAGCAGCAAATGAAATGAAAACTCGATTAACTGCACAACTAGGCAGTATGGCAAGTGTAGTACGTATTTCAACAATTCACTCTTTATGTGTAAGAATGCTTAGAGAAGATGCTGACTTGATTGGATATCCAAAAACATTCGCAATTATGGATCCAGAAGATCAAAAGGCCATCTTAAAACCAATTTATAAAACATTAGAAGTCGATAAAACAACGATTTCTTATAATCGTGCACTTGGTGCTATTAGTGCTTATAAGACAAACTATATCGATCCACAAATGGCAGCTAATATGGCTATGGATGATGTAAGCATTACTTTAGCTAAAATTTATGCGGGCTATGAAAAACGTCGTAACGAAATGAAAGCTATGGACTTTGATGATTTATTATTAGAAGGACATCGCTTGTTGAATAGTGTTTCTAGTGTTAAAGAAAAATGGCAAAATCGTTTAGATTACATTCATGTCGATGAATTCCAGGACGTTGACCCTATTCAGTATGGAATCATCAAGCTATTAACAGGTAAAAATACACACTTATGTGTTGTAGGAGATCCAGACCAGACAATCTATACTTGGCGTGGAGCAAGTGTTGATATTATCTTAAAGTTTAATAAGGATTTTGAACCATGTAAAACGGTCATTTTGAATGAAAACTATCGTTCAACACAACCAATTCTTGATGCTTCAAATGCGGTTATTAAATACAATAAGGAACGTATTGATAAAGATTTATATACAAAACTTCCTGGTGATGAAAAGATTACGATGTTTGAAGGAAAAGAAGATAGCGAAGAACCAATCTTTGTGGCTCGTCAAATCAATGAAAAACATAAAAAAGGTTTGGAATATAAAGATATGGCGATTCTTTATCGTTCAAACTATTCTTCACGTGCATTTGAAAGAATTTTTAAATCGGTAGGTATTCCATATGTAATCTATGGTGGAATTCGTTTCTATGAACGACAAGAAATCAAAGATGCCCTATGTTATTTAAGATTATGTACAAACCGTAACGAAGAAGATCCAGACCAAATGGCATTAGATTTAGCTGTACTTCGTGTGATCAATGTGCCTAGACGTGGTATTGGTGCACGTACCATTGAAAATCTTCAAAAACAGGCAGCCGAAAGACACATGAATCTATATGATGTTATGAAAGATCCAATTGGATTAAGTACAGCAGTTACGAAGAAATGTGAAATGTTTGTAGACTTGATTGAAGATCTACGTGAAAATAGGGAGCATTATGCGTTAGAAGATTTCTTAGATTATGTATTAGATACAACAGGTTATATTTCGATGTTGAAAGAAGACAGGGAAAGTGGTCAAGATCGTATTGATAACTTGAAAGAATTAAAAGAAGACATTGCCCAAAGTATGATCGAAGATCCTGAAATGACTTTAGAATCTTATTTACAAGACATTGCCTTATTTACAGATAAAACACAAGAAACAAGTGAAAATACAGTAAGCTTAATGACAGTGCATGCCGCAAAAGGATTAGAGTTTGATACAGTATTCTTAGTTAACTTTAATGATGGTGTGTTCCCAAGTTCAAGAGCTTGTGATGAAGGTGGCATGAAAGCTTTAGAAGAAGAAAGAAGACTTCTATATGTTGCGATGACACGCGCTAAAAAAACACTATACATTACATGGAATACAGGCTTTAGTTATATGCAGGATGCGTTTAAAACACCAAGTCGTTTTAGAGCTGAAATCCCAATGGAATATATTGTCCAAGAAGAAAAAGAAAAGGCACCAAAACAACCGAGGCTGTTGTTTCTCAATCCTTAACAGGAAGACCATCTAAGCTTGGTGCGAATAAAAAGAAAGTGCGTTTACGTAAAGGGGATGCCGTTGAACATACAATTTATGGTCAGGGTGTTGTACTTGAAATTCGTGGAGATGTCGCAACTATTGCCTTTGGTCATACAATTGGTGTGAAAAAATTAAATGCAGCACATCCTTCTATAAAGAAGCTAGGTGAGTATGATGGATGAAAAGGCAAGAATTTTAGAATTACGTAAAGAATTAGAAAAGTATTCTATCGAATATTATGTATATGACAATCCAAGCATAACCGATCAAGAATACGATCGTTTAATGCAGGAATTAATGGCATTGGAAGAAAAGCATTCAGAAATGTATGATGCGACAAGTCCTAGTCAAAGAATCATTGGCTCTGTACTTGATGGTTTTGAAAAAGTGACACATGATACGCAGATGCTTTCTTTGTCAAATGTCTTTAATAAAGAAGAAATTGAAGAATTTGTTCAAAGAATCTCAGAAAGTGTTTCGAATCCAGAATTTGTCGTAGAATGCAAATACGACGGACTTGCGATGGCTTTACTTTATGATGATGGAAACTTTACTAGAGCCGTGACAAGAGGGGATGGAATTGTTGGAGAAGATGTTTCAAATAATGTGAAAACCATTCTTTCCATACCTATGCATATTCCTGAAATGCGTCATGTTGAAGTTCGTGGTGAAGTCTATATGCCTAAGGCTAGCTTTGAACAATTAAATAAAAGACAAGAAGAAAAAGGCTTGGCCCCTTTTGCGAATCCAAGAAATGCAGCTGCAGGAAGCATTCGACAATTGGATTCAAGTATATGTGCTAGCCGTAAATTAGATGCCTATTGGTATTATTTCCAGAATGCTTCCGATTTTGCGGTACAAACACAAGAAGAAGCATTGCAAGCAATGTCTAAGATGCATTTTAGAACCAATCCATTGCGAAAAGTTTGTACAACGGTTGAGCAGATTTGGCAATTTATTCAAGAAATTCAAGAAAAACGTGAGGATTTGCCATATGAAATCGATGGTATGGTCATTAAATTAAATAATTTAGCGGATCAAAGAAGGCTTGGAAGTACTGCGAAGGTTCCACGTTATGCGACAGCCTACAAATTTCCAGCACAAGAAGTATTGACAAGATTAAAAGACATTGTGATTACAGTAGGGCGTACAGGGAAAATTACACCGAATGCCGTATTAGAACCAGTACGTGTTGCTGGAACTACAGTGAGTGCTGCTCAACTTCATAATGAAGATATGATTGTCAATAAAGATCTTCGTATTGGTGATATTGTTGTTGTTCGAAAGGCTGGAGAAATTATTCCGGAAGTGGTAACAAGCGTTCCTGAAAGAAGAGATGGAACACAAGTGCCATACAAGTTTCCAACGACTTGTCCAATTTGTGGTTCCCATTTAGTGCGATTACCTGATGAAGCAGCACACTATTGTATCAATCAAGATTGTCCAGCTCGTGTTGTTGAAGTATGATTCATTTTGCTTCAAGAGATGCGATGAATATTGATACTTTAGGCGATAAAAAAAATTGAACAGCTCCATGAATGGGGCTATTTGAATTCGATTGAAGATATCTATTTTCTAGATCGTTATTATGATGAATTGATCGAAAAGCCAGGCTATCAAAAAAAGTCTGTGGATAAGCTTTTGGAATCGATTGAAAAAAGTAAGAAACAACCATTAGGTGTTATTTTATATGGTTTAGGAATTCGCCAAGTTGGTAAAAAAGCCGCAATGATCTTGGCTGAGCAATTTGGTGATATTGATACTTTAATGCATGCTTGTGTTGATGAATTAGTTTTAATTCATGATATTGGTTTGATTACAGCTTCAAGTGTTGTGGCATTCTTTAAGGAAGAAAAGAATCTTCATTTAATTGATGTATTAAAACAGGTTGGATGTAATTTCAAGCAAGAAAAGAAACAAGTCGTTGAAAGTCGATTCACAAATAAAACATGTGTTTTAACGGGTACATTAGAACATTATACGCGTAATGAGGCAAAAGCTATTTTAGAATCATTAGGAGCGAATGTTTCTGGCTCTGTATCCAAAAAGACGGATTATGTTATTTATGGTACGGCTGCAGGATCTAAGCTTACAAAGGCACAAAGCTTAGGCGTTATGACAATGAGTGAAGAAGAATTTGTACAGGAGGTAGAAAATGCGAAAGAGTAAATTATTGATTGGTTTATTAGCAATGAGTTTATGCGCTTGTTCTACCGGTAATAAAAATCAGGCGAATGCCTTAGATGAAGATTCGTATCAGGCTATTTTGCCTTATGAAGCAAGTGATACACGAAGTAAACATGTTGGTTTGATCAACGATACAGATTTGCGTGTTGAAATGGAAAGTGGATTGATGGATCTTTCAAAGAAATATTTTTCCACTTCTTCTGTAGGTTATAAGACACACCAATCTTAGATTATGACGAATTAGATGCGACAGACGGATCTAGAGGATTACTTGGAACGGTTCGTGATGGCAATCCCAATGGTCTAAATCCAAGTGCAGATGAAGAATTTGATACGGGAAATGGAATTGTGACAAATGCGACAATTCTAGTGGATATTTATGAATTAGACTGGTATACCAACGATACATTAAAAGGCATTTCATTGGGTTTAGTCGTCAATGGAAACTTAAATGCATCCGATGGATCAAGTGTAGATATTACGGATGAAAAGATGCAAAATTATTTGGAAGTGACTTTTTCTAAATTAGCATCTTATATGCATGAGCGTTTTAATGAAATTAATAAAAATATTCCTATCTATATAGCGGCCTATAAATTGGATGATACAAATGCCACAGATAAGGGTGGCTATGTATATGAAGGTTATTATAAGGGTGGACAAGGAAATTTTACATCTTTAACACAAGAATGGGTTTTAGTTCCAAGCTCTCGCTTTACAGAATTGGATGCAACGGCCGCGGATGAATTTACAACCTTTAAAGAAGAGATAGCGAACGTTTTACCAGACAACACGTTTGTGACAGGAGAAGCGAAGTTCGAATCGAAAAAACTAAGAAAATTAAATTTGACAATTACAGCACACGGAAAAACAGCTGGAGAAGTTTTAGCTATCATTGAATATGCGAAAGATCAAATGAGTACATTTGAAACGAAGAAGTGTGACTATTTGATTACCATTCTAAATGATGATACAGTGTATGCATTAATAGAAAGAAAATCTGGTTCAAGTGAATGTAATGTGATTAGTAAGATATAGGAGGAGAATATGGAAAAGTTCAGTACAGAATATTTTCACAAATTAGCAAACGACTTAAAGTTTGATTTGAGTGACGAAGAAATCGAAGAATTGAAAAAAGATTTTGTTGCCGTCGAGAAGCAAGTATCCCTTTTTGAAAAAGTAGATACAGAAGGTGTAGAACCTATGGTTTATCCTTTTGAAACACCTACAGTCTTCTTAAGAGAAGATGTTGTAAGTGACGTATTAACGCAAGAAGAAGCATTAAAAAATGTTAAAGATGCTCGTATGGGACATGTTCACGTTCCAAAGGTGGTGAAGTAAGATGGAAATTTCAAATTGTGTAAATAAAAATGTGGCTATTGAAAAAATCAATGCCGTACAACCAAAGTTAAATGCGGTTGTAACTATGATCGATGAAGATGCAAACACAAATGCAGGAAAACTTGCAGGTGTTCCAGTCGCATTGAAAGATAACATTTCTACTTGTGGTATTAAAACTACGGCAAGCAGTCGTATTTTAGATAACTATGTTCCTGTTTATGATGCGACAATCGTAAAGAAATTAAGAGAAGCTGGTGCTGATTTTGTATGTAAAGCAAGTATGGATGAGCTTGGTATGGGTGGAACCAATAAAAATGCCTATACAGGAGCTGTACACAATCCTTACGATCTAGACCGTATTCCAGGAGGATCTAGTGGAGGATGTGCTGCTTTAGTTGCCGCAGGATGTGTACCTTTGGCAATTGGTACAGATACAGGTGATAGTGTTCGAAAACCTGCAGCATATTGTGGTGTTGTTGGTGTAAAACCAACTTATGGACGTATTTCACGTTATGGAATTATTCCTTATGCAAGTTCTTTGGATCACGTTGGATATTTTACGACAAATGTAAAAGATGCAGCTTTAGCTTTAGAAGTTTTGGCAGGTCGTGATGACCATGATATGACTTCAAGCTACAAAGAAGTTGGTGAATATTCGAAATTATTGAATAGTGATCTTACAAATAAAACAATTGGTGTATTTAAAACTGTTTTCGATGAAGTTGAAAATGAAGAGTTAAAAGCGCAATTTAATGCCTTAGTTTCTAAATTAGAAGAAAAAGGGGCAAAAATTGTCAATGTTGAAATGCCGAAAGAATACATGGAATTGATTGCCCCTGTTTATAAAACAATTGCGAATGCAGAAGCAACGGCCAATCATTCAAATTTAGATGGTATTCGTTTTGGAATGCGCGAAGAAGGTCAAGATTTAGAAGAGGTCATGACAAATACACGTACAAAAGGGTTCTCTAGTTATGTTCGTGCTCGTTTTGTGATTGGCTCTTATTCTTTATTTGAAGAAAATCAAGATCGTTTATTTAGAAAAGCACAAAAGATTCGTCGTTTGATCGTTGAAGCTTATGCGAAGATGTTTGAAGAATGCGATGCCGTATTAAGCGTTGCAGCACCAACAATTGCACCATTGATCCATGAAAGTTCAAATGTTCGTTTTGGTGTATCTAGTTTTGCCGAAGAGCATATGCAACTACAAAATTTCTCTGGTTATCCAAGTATTACACTTCCATTAGGTAAAGTTGATTCTATGCCTGTAGCCGTGAATTTAACTTGTAAGCCATTTGAAGAACAAAAAAATGTTTGATGTGTCAAGTGCTATTGAAGAGTGCACTGGTTTAAAAGGACAATGTGTGGAGGGATAGGAATGAATTATTTTGTAACAATTGGTATTGAAATTCACTGTGAATTAAAGACAAACACAAAAATGTTTTCAGGTGCTCCCGTTCGTTTTGGAGAAACGGCAAATACATGTACAAGCGTTGTTGATTTAGGACATCCTGGATGTTTACCTTGTGTAAATAAAGAGGCCGTAGCTTTAGCTATTAAGGCATGTACAGCTATGCATTGTGATCTAGAAACATTGGTTCGTTTTGACCGTAAAAACTATTATTATTCAGATCTTCCTAAGGGATTTCAAATTACACAACAATTCCATCCAATCGGAACAAATGGTTATGTAGAAATTGATGTAGATGGCAAAAAGAAACAAATTCGTATCGAACGTATTCATATGGAAGAGGATACCGCAAAACAGTTCCATAAAGAGACAGGTACTTATATTGATTTCAACCGTGCGGGTACGCCATTGATTGAAATTGTATCTAAGCCAGATATGCATAGCGCAAAAGAAGCAGCGGCTTATGTAGAAACCTTACGTAAAAACCTTCTATATTTGAATGTCAGTGACGTTAAGATGGAAGAGGGAAGTATGCGTTGTGATGTCAATATTTCGTTGAGTAAAGATAAAGATACTTTAGGAACAAAGACAGAAATCAAGAACTTGAACTCGATTGCGAATGTACAAAAGGCAGTTCAAGCTGAAATTGAACGTCAAAGTGCCTTGTTAGATGCAGGCGAAAAAATAGAACAGGCGACTCGTCGTTATGATGAAGCACAAAAAACTACAATTCTAATGCGTAAAAAAGAAGGAAATGTTGACTATAAATATTTCCCAGAACCAAATATTTTCCCAATCCAATTAGATCTTGACTGGGTTAAATCCATTCAAGATAACTTAGAAGAGCTTCCAGATGCACGTTTAGCACGTTTCATGAAAGATTATGAACTTGGTGAATATGATGCGAGTGTATTGGTTTCAGATCGTGAAATGGCGGATTTCTTTGAAGAAGTATTGAAATCTACAAAATTTGCGAAAAAAGCATGTAACTGGGTGATTGGGGATGTTTCAGCTTATTTAAATAAAAATAATTTAAGCTTCAAAAATATTCCTTGTTCAAGTGAAAACTTAGCTAGTTTGATCAATGTTATTGAGGCTGGTGAAATTAGTGGTAAACAAGGTAAAGTCGTCTTTGAAGAAGTTATGCAAGGAAAAGATCCTAAGAAGGTCATCGAAGAAAAGGGAATGAAACAAGTGAGTGATGATGGTGCTATTTTGGCAATCGTCAATAGTGTTTTAGATGCCAACCCTCAATCTATTGAAGATTTTAAAAATGGTAAGGATCGTGCTGTAGGATTCTTGGTTGGACAGGTCATGAAGGCAAGTCGTGGACAGGCAAATCCTAAGCGCACAAACGAATTGATTCAAGAAGAGTTAAAGAAAAGATAAAAGTCTGATTCATTCAGACTTTTAATGTTTTTATATCCTGTGGTATAATAATAATGTTGTTAGGAGGTTTTTTATGGCCAAGATGAAACGTAAAAGAGTTGCTTCCAATAAATCTAAAGGACAAGGACATAACTTGTATGGTTTACGTTAATTATAATTATGATTCCGGTTGTGATTGTGGGTTATGTATTATTGACGAGTATAGGTGGGCAAAATCATCCTGTTGAAGGAAGCCGTTTTTCTAAAACAGATTTAGACCCAGCTATTACGGATGATAATATTTCATCATTAGAGAGTGCACTTTCCAATATTGAAAATGTAGATAAAGTAAGTGTGAATCTATTGAGTGCTACACTTAGAGTACATATTGATTTGGTAGATAGTGCTACGGATGATGTGGCAAGTGCAGCTATTGATAGTGCTTATAATATTGTGAATGAGCAACTTCCAATTGATACATATTTTACAAACAAAGATGGATCAAAAATGTATGATTTAGAAATTGATTCTTATAATTATTTAATTGATGATACACATACTGCGGATGGTTGGACATATTTAAAATTGACAAAGACAGGTGCAAGTAGTGGTCCTATAACAGACAATATGACAGCCGCTAAAGATGCAGAGCTTTCAAATCAATTAAAAGCAGCAAGTGAACAAATTCAACAGAATAACGCAAATGCACAAAATGAAGAGGATGGACAATAAGCGTCCATCTTTTTTCTTGGAGGTAAAACAAAAATGAAATTATATATTGATCAAAAGAATAATGTAGTAACGATGCATGAAGCTAGTGGGGATATGAAATGTTTTGAAGAGTTTGAAAATAGTAAACCCTATACGTTTGATACAGTAAAAGAAGTAAAGGGTTTAGAAAATTCAGTCCATATATTGCTCAATACAAGTATGATCGATGAAAAATGGATCTATATGAATTTAAAAAAGTATATTTCAAAACAGGATCGTGTTTGTATATTACCATTTAGCTTTTTTGAGGATACAAAAAAATGAGGCTGACTGGGATAAACAATATGCACCAGGACAAGGCATATGGTATCGTTCGAATCAAGATGTATTTTACAAATATGGTATTGGCAAAGATCAAATTGTATGGGTGAATTATTTTAAAGATACAATCGATGAAATGAAGATGAAAATATTAAATAGTTCCATTTTAATGTTGACCGGTGGAGCTCCAGATTTGATGATGAAGCGCATCAAAGAAAAAAAGCTGAAGAAAATCATTAAAAATTATAAGGGTATTATGATTGGATATAGTGCTGGAGCTATGATCCAACTGGATTTGTATCATATAAGTCCAGATGAAGATTATCCAAAATTTTCGTATCAAAATGGTTTAGGTTGTTTATCGGGATTTGATATTGAACCACATTTTAGAAAAGTAAGATTCAAATGGAAAGTATTGAAAAAGTCAAAGAAGAAAAAGGAATTTCCATATATGGAATCTATGAAGATGGTGGCATGATCATCGATAAGGGTATTACTTGTTTTGGAAAAATCGATTTATTTTGATCATTATTTGCACAAATTAATCTAAAATTTGCACAATTTAGTTTTTAGTTATTTTTTCATGTTAAATTCACATTAATATGGGATACTTAATATAGTGAGTCACATGTGAAATGGTTAGAAATAGGAGAGTGTAGATGAAATTTTGTAAGTTGATCACAGAAGTGGATCTAGAATTGTTGGAGTGGCTTTTAAATAATGGATATCCCATTGATCGTATTGAAGAAAATGGACAGGTGTATTATAAAACACCGGCCATGCTTTGTCAGAATATGAAGGTCAATGATGAGGTTACAAATTACAGTAATGGTTTGATTCATATGGACATTGAAAATGTTCGAAGAAAAAGAGGGTTATATAAAACTGGAGATCTATTGATTGATATGGATTCGAATATTATTCAAAAGGGACTTGAAAAAATTATGGTTTCTAAAGCAGCCTTTACAATTATTACAACATTAATGGATGTACCCCATAAGACAGTTTCTCGAAATGCGTTGGTCTTTTACTTGGAACAAGCTTATCACCATGAGATTTTAGATAATACTTTAACTGTACATATTGCCACAATTCGTCGTTTACTGGGTGATGAATACATTGGAACGCATAAAACAGTGGGTTATTTTTGGCAGTTTGACGTATTTAAAGTGGGATAAAGTTGAAAAATAGCCTCAAATAAAGGTATAATATAAAAGCGTTGGAAGGAGATTTTAGATTATGCCACATCTATTTGAGTCTAAAGATAGTTTTAAAGAGAATTTTAAAGAAGCTGTTTCTGATGCCTACGGACGTGATTTTGAAGATACATATCTAGAGGAGAGATATATTGTCCTAGGTAATATGATTCGTGATTTTGCTGGAGAGCATTGGAGAGAAACAAAAAATGCGATCAAGAAAACGGAATCGAAACAGCTTTATTATTTTTCTATGGAATTTTTGATGGGTCGTTTAATGACTAGCAACCTAATGAACCTTAACATTTACGATGTTGTAAAAGATGGATTAAAAGATTTAGGTATGGACATTAATGACATGGAAAATATTGAAAGCGATGCAGGATTAGGAAATGGTGGTTTAGGAAGACTAGCTGCTTGTTTCATGGATTCATTAGCATCTCTTGATTTAGCCGGACACGGTAACTGTATTCGTTATCGTTATGGTTTGTTTAAACAAAAAATTGAAAATAACCAAACAAGTTGAATTGCCAGATTGCTGGTTAAAAAATGGTAATGTTTGGGAAGTATGGAAACCACAACATGCTGTTAAAGTAAAATTTGGTGGATATGTTGATGGATATATGGATGGATATGGAAAATTCCATGCACAACATCACCCAGATTTTGTTGTACGTGCTGTACCTTATGATGAACCAATTGTAGGATACCACACAACAACTACAAATACACTTCGTTTATGGGATGCAGAAGTTGATGAAGATTCTGTAAACTCAGGTGGATTAAATGAATATTTGAATCAAGTAACAGCTATTACAGCAAATGTATATCCAGATGATTCAACAATCGAAGGAAAACGTTTACGTTTAACACAAGAATACTTCTTCGTATGCGCTGGTATTGATCAAATTATTCGTTCACACTTACGCGTATATCCAAGTTTAGATAACTTAGGAGATAAAGTTGCAATCCAATTAAATGATACACACCCAGTATTGGTTATTCCTGAATTAATGCGTGTATTATTAGATGACTATTTCTATGATTGGGATGATGCATGGAATATTGTAACAAAGACTGTTGCATATACAAACCATACAGTTATGGCAGAAGCTCTAGAAAAATGGCCACAAGACATGGTTCGTTCATTGTTGCCACGTCTATATATGATCATTGAAGAAATTAACCGTCGTTTTAAATATGATGTAGATCACAGAGGATTATGTGGAATTTTCAACAATGTTTCTATCCTTAAAGAAGGACAAGTTCACATGGCTAACTTGGCTGTTGTTGGTTCACATAGTGTAAATGGTGTTGCAAAACTTCACTCTGAAATTTTAGTAAATGATGTGTTCAAAGATTTTGTGACAATTTATCCAAATAAATTTAACAATAAAACAAATGGTATTACACACCGTAGATGGTTATTGTTCTCTAACCCTCAATTAACAAAATTGTTAGAAGAAACAATTGGCGATGAGTTCAAAACAAATCCAGAAAAATTAGAAGATTTAATGGCACACGTTGAAGATGAAGCTTTACAAAATAAATTCATGGATGTGAAATTAGAACGTAAAAAGATTTTGGCTGCCTATGTAAAAGAAAATCTTGGTATCGATATTGATGTAAATTCAATTTTTGATTGCCAGGCAAAAACGTTTACATGCATACAAACGTCAATTATTAAATATCTTCCATGTAATGTATTTATATCTAAGAATGAAACAAGATCCTTCATTCAGAATTTATCCTCGTACATTCTTCTATTCTGCAAAAGCTGCAGCTAGTTATGATTTAGCGAAGGAAATCATTAAATTAATCAACATGGTTGCCAATGTGGTTAATAATGATCCAGAAATTTCTAAATATATGAAGGTTGTATTCATTCCTAACTATTCAGTTTCTATTGCCGAAATCTTATTGAATGCTGCAGATGTTTCTGAACAGATTTCTACAGCCGGTAAAGAAGCAAGTGGTACTGGAAACATGAAATATATGATGAATGGTGCCATTACACTTGGAACATTAGATGGTGCCAATGTTGAAATTGTTGAGCGTGTTGGATATGAAAATGCTGAAATCTTCGGTTTACATGTAGAAGACATTAATGAACTTCGTCATGAAACTCATATAATGCATGGAATTTATATAATTCAAGCTACAATATTCGTATGGTAATTGATTCGCTTAAAAACTGCACTTGGTCAAATGATCCAAATGAATTTAAGTTGATCAACAACGACTTAATGATGCGTAATGATGAATTCTTCGTATTAGCTGACTTTGATGCATATGTATATGCTCAAGAAAGAGTACAAGCTCGTTACATGGATAAGTCTCGTTGGGCTAAGACAATGTTAATTAACATTGCGAAGTCTGGATATTTCTCAAGTGATCGTACAATTAGCGAATACGCAAAAGAAATTTGGAATTTAAAACCATTGTCATTTGAAAAATAAAAATACTTTAGAAGATCATATCTTTGATGATATGGTCTTTTTTCATGGTAAAATGGATTTGTATGAATGAAATTCTTTTTGCGGAAATCTACTATATATGTATAGCTATCATGTTGATTCTAGGCTTTAAAACGTATCGTTCCATGATGAAAAACAGTCAAAAAGTCAGCTTTTTGGCAGTTGTCTTTGTACATATATTATATTTTCAAACCGATTTAGTACGAATGAGTAATGTGCAGAATCTTTTTTTGAATGAAATGAGTTTTCTGTTCTTTTCATTGTGTACTTTTTCATGGTTTAACTACATTTTAACAATGTTAGAAATACAGTATGTCAAAAAAACACAAACGCTTATAGCTTTAATTCCTTTGATTGTAAGTGTTGCTTTATTGTTAATGAATCCATTAAATGGCATATTGTTTAAAATTGATCAAAATGGAAATTTTCAAGAAGGACCATGCTATCTTCTATATGTTTTTATAAATGATTTATATTATCTTGTAGGAGCTTATAAAGCTTATGTGTATAGTTGCAGAGCAAAAAATTATCAACAAAAGAAATCCTATCAGATTTTAGGAATATACATGGCTGTTATGATGATTGTAGGTACGCTTCAAGATGTTTTTCGCCGGGTTCCTATCTTTTGTGTAGGAACTAGTCTTAGTATCCTTATTGTATATATTAGTTTGGAAGAACAAATGATTTCTGTTGATCCATTAACACAATTGAATAACCGTAATCGTATGGAACAGCATTTATTTGAGTGCGTAAGAAGTCAAGATTTAAATATGTACTTGTTAGTGTTGGACGTGAATAGATTTAAGAAAATCAACGATGAGCATGGACATACGCAAGGGGATTTAGCATTAAAGGCCATCGCGAACTGTTTAAAAGAATCTTGTATTGAAAAAAGTGATTTTATTGCTCGTTATGGTGGCGATGAATTTGTGATTGTCTATAAAGGAAATGATGTAGAAGGATTATGCCAAAGAATTCATACATATATACAACAATTATCTTTTCCGTTTGATTTAGATGTAAGTATTGGTTATGCGCAATATAAAAAAGAAATGCGTAAATGGAATGATTGGTTTATCAAAGCCGATAAACAATTATATGATGAAAAGAAGAAATTAAAAGGCCGGTAAATTAAATTGTCGGTCTTTAATCGTACCAACTATAGCTCGAATGGGTGAGCCATCGCAGTTTTCAATTTTAAGTGGAAAACAACTAAACCAAAATAAGTCATTTCCACATTGATCTAGGTTTTTAAGATTTTCAATATTCACAATATCTCGATTTTTAAATAAAGCTTTGTGTCGAGTTAAATTTTCATCATGAATAGGATCTAATCCAATCACATCAAAGCCTATGCCTTTAAAATTTCCTTGAAGAATAAATTCTAATACTTCATCATCAATACATGGATAATCATTAAAGTATGACTCGTCTTTCCATCTTTTGTCCCAACCTAGATTAAACAAAAGAAAGTCTGCAGATACAGCTTTATCCATATTGATTTTATCAATTGTGATGGATTGTCCTTCTTTTAAATCTCTACAATCAATGACTAAAGCTTTACCAATGAATTGTTCCGGTGAAAATTGATCCAATGTTTTTTGGCTCGCAAAGATATGGGCAGGTGGATCCATATGCGTTCCCACATGTGAATATATTTGAATCAGTGTTTCTTTAAATCCATCTTTTGAATATGTATTTACGGTAGTGAGTTTTGGTTTTTCGGTTCCAGGGTAAACTGGCATAGCTTCAGAAATCGTATGTGTTAAATCAATGACTTTCATAAGTTTCCTCCTAAAGATATTTAACCACAATTTTTGTGGTATTGTGATAAAATTATAGATACAGGTGATTAGTTATGAAAAGAATATTATTATTAGGGGCTACAGGCTCAATTGGATTACAAACTGTGGATGTGATTGAACAACATCCAGACAAGTTTTGTCTAGTAGGAATAGCGGCTGGACATCAAGCGGATGTGATGCAAAAAATCATTGATAAACATCCATCGATTCAAGTTGCTGGTATTTCAGATGTTTCAAAGGCAAATCAATTAAAGAGCGTAAAGATTTTTAGTGGAAAGAATGCATGGTGGATTGTATTGAAAATTGTGAATATGATTTATTAGTGAATGCGGTGGTTGGATTTAGAGGCTTAAAACCAACTCTTACATCCTTAAAGAAAGGTATCGACGTTGCCTTAGCCAACAAAGAAAGTTTGGTAGCGGGTGGTGTTTTGGTTCGTAAGACATTGCATGAAACAAATACAAAATTATACCCAATTGATTCGGAACATTCAGCTATTTTCCAGTCTTTACAAGGCAATCGTAATGAAGATGTAAAACGTTTAATTATTACGGCAAGTGGAGGTAGTTTTAGAGATAAATCTAGAGATGAATTAAGTGATGTAACAGTAGAACAGACTTTAAAACATCCAAACTGGAATATGGGTAAAAGAATTACAGTGGATAGTGCAACAATGGTGAATAAGGGGTTTGAAGTGATTGAAGCTCATTATTTATTTGATTTGCCTTATGATAAAATTGATACAGTATTACATCGTCAAAGTATTGTACACTCTATGGTTGAATATAATGATAATGCGATTATTGCACAACTAGGTTCTGCGGATATGCGCTTACCAATCAATATGCACTATGTTATCCAGATCGTCCGGTATTAAAGGAGGATCATCCTTTGGATATGACAAAGACAATGGATTTGAATTTTAAAGAAATGGATTATGTTCGTTATCCAATGTTGAAACTAGCCTATGAAATTGGTAAAAAAGAAGGAAATCTAGGCGCTGTATTTAATGGGGCGGATGAACAGGCCGTACAATTATTCTTAGAGAAGAAGATTTCTTTTTTACAAATTGAAGAAAGTGTTGAACAAGCTTGTAAGAACGCAAAATATATCGAAAATCCTACAATTGAGCAATTAGAAGCATCGGATGCATGGGCAAGAAAGTTCGTCATTGAATATTGGGACTAGACCAATTGAAATTTTGGGAGTAAAATAGTGAAATGGAATGGAGGGTTTGTCGTGAATAAAACAAAGGTTTATTGTGTAGCAAGTGCTGTTGCGGTTTGTGTGGCTTCAATCCTAGTATGGATGTACTTGCAAAACATTTACAGCCAGTAAAATTAGAAGAAAAAGCCCAACAAACAATTTCAGCAGAAGATTATATTAAGTATTATTTGAGTACAAAAGAAATTGTTAAGGATCTTAACAATAAAGATATTGAAAAATATACTTTGATCACAAAAGTAGATGAAAAGAATTGTACAATCGTATTGACTGGTAATCAATTGTTTAAGGAATTGACAAAAGAAAACCAGGATGAAATTAAGAATGCGTATGAAACTGCATATAAAGATGCAGGTATGAAAAAGGCAAAGAATTGTACATTAAGTGCATATGATATTATTGTAAGTCAAGCCAATACAATGGTTTTGGAAGCGAAAGAACAATTGTCACTTTTAGTAAAAGATGCTGGAAATTTAGATGCCTCTTTATATACGGCAAGTACATATGCATTATTACAATCTGAAGTGAATGAATCAAATAATTTGATCGCACAAGATACTGCAACTTTAGAGCAGGTGGTTGAAGCACAAGTTAAGTTAGTGAATGCAAAAAATGCATTGATCGATCTTTCTGGATTAAAGAGTGTGGTTGAACAATCAAATTATGCAAAAGATGAATATACAAAAAATAGTTATCGCACATATGAAACAACATTGAATCAGGCTAAGGTGGTTTTAGAAAATGCAAATAGTACAGCCGAAGAAATTCAAAAGGCACAAGAGGATTTAGAAAATGCAATTCAAGCATTGGTAAAAAAAGCCGATTTTAGCATTTTGAATGAAAAGGTGCAGGAAGGCTATGCATTTTTAGAATCCGACAAAGATATGCTTGAAGAAGCATCTTATACGAATTTTAAAAATGAATTGGATGCTTGTAGTGTTATTCTTACAAACGATGAATCCACACAAGATGAAATCAATGATTCATTAGCACGATTGAATGCTTATTTTGAAAATAAAGATAATTTTGTATATAAGGTGATGACACTAGAAAATAATGTGGTTGCAGAGCCTCAAAAACAAATGTTGGATACACCTTCATTGGTTGTGCAAGAACAAGTGAATACAGTTCAATCTGTACAAACACCTTCGCCTAAGGCAACAACAAGTGCTGCAGATAATTTCATTAAGACTTATTTAACGAGTGCGAGTGGGAATGTCTTTACTACCGCAAATTATTTAAACTATCAAAAGATTCTTTCGGCAATGCCTAGTTGGTTAAAGTTATCATCACCGGATCAAAAAGCAGTCAATACCGAATTAAAAAATAAGGTTGGTAAAACTTACCAAAAATTATTACAGGAAGCACAGAATTTAAAAATGAGTTCTGGTACAAGTATCAACACAGCTACAAATACAGATTCTACATTATATACATGGTTATGTGTAATGTCTTTGGGTATGTTAACATTTGTAATAAAACGTCTAAGAAAACAAGATTAAGGGCCATGGCCCTTTTTTTTCATGTGTAAAAATTGTTATAATAATGCGAGAAAGGCTTATGATTTTATGAAACAACAAAAATACAATGCTAAGGATCTAACTCTGGCATATTTTCAAAAAAAATCGAAATTGTATCGTGCAGGTGGATATAAATATGCGACGCCTTTAAAACGTAGTCTATCCGATTATCAAGATCATTTATTTGCGTTTTTAATGGATATCAATATTTGTTTACTTCCTGTTTATATATGGGTTATTGAATTTTTATTAATTATGTGTGGATTGATTCCACCACACTTTTTTGATTTATTATTCTATATTATGTTCGCACTATTATTTGTGTCGAGCGTCTTATTGCTTGCATTTTTTACAGCTAGGACAAATGGTCAATCTTTTGGCTATGCCATGCTGGATTTGAAGTTAGTCAGAAAAAAAGATAAAAAAGAGGCAATGCCATTAAACTTGATTTTAAGACAAGCATTAGGCTTTGGTGTTCCACTTATGATTTTTGGCTTCTTCTTTCAAGTTTTAGGTGTTATTTTATGGTGGATAATCAATGGAATCTTTGTATTGGTTATGCCACACCAACAAACTTTATTTGATTTGATTTTCGGCTTAGTTCCAGTTCGTGAACCAGATCAAGATATTCGTTTTGAAACAAAGCCAGAAGTGGTTAAAGAAGAATTACATGTTACACCAATCGATTTACACATTCGATCAAATTATAGTGATGATGGATATTATGATGTTGAAGAATTGTTTAAGCAGGCAAAGGATAATGGTTTAGAAGTGATTTCGATTACGGACCATAACTGTGCAAGAGCCAATGCTGCGGCTATGCGTTTTTCGAGTCTGTATAATATTCAATATATTCCAGGCGTTGAAATTGACGCACAATATAAAAGAATGCGAGTTCGTATTCTAGGTTATTATATTGATTGGACAAATGAAGTGTTTGAAGTACTCGAACAAAATTCTTTGAAGCGTGAAAAAGAATTATCGATTGAACGTGTGGAAAAATTTGAAAATTTCTCAGGAATTCGTATTGATGTGGATTCTTTGATGTCAAATTCTCGTTTTCAAACAATTACGCCAACGGAAATCACAAAAATGGTTTTCCATAATGAAAGAACGCGCTCATTGCCATTTGTGAAGAAATATTTGGATAATTGTGGAAGCCATAGTGCTGCAATGTCAAGATTTGAAACGGATGTATTTGGCAAGAATGGACCTTGTTATGTAAAGGCAGATTATCCAGATGCTAAAGCAGTCATTGATGCGATTCATAATGCTGGTGGAATTGCGATTTTATCAAGTTGGCATTTAGATTATATTTCAGATGAAGTGTTAGAAGAAATTGTCGATTTAGGTATGGATGGAGTGGAATGCTTCTCAAATGATATTCATGAACAAACGATTGCGGCAGCTTTAAAAATTGTACAGAAACGTAAATTGTTTGTTTCTTGTGGTAGTGATTATCATGGTCCGACTAAGCCAAAATATCATATGGGTGTTTCAAATTGCCCAGAAAAGGCATTGCCGCTTGTAAGAATTTTGACAAAAGCCGCAAAATAAATTTGCTCAAAATATGTTTTATAGCGTATAATAGAGCAGTCAATAAGCAAAGAAAAGAAGAGTATTTATATTGCATACTAGAGAGAGCAGATGTTTGGTGAAAATCTGTGTATAAGATATAAAGAATATGGTCTTGGAGCTTCTTTATCGATATGTAGATAAAGACGTATGCTGGCGTTAACAGCTTGAGGTGTGCAAACACAAACTAAGGTGGTACCACGAAGCTTTCGTCCTTGGATGAAAGCTTTTTTTATTTGTAAAATAGGAGGAAATAGAAATGACACAAAAGAAAGAACCGTTTTATTTAACAACTGCCATTGCGTATACATCAGGTAGACCTCATATTGGAAATACATATGAAATTATCTTATCGGATGCGATTGCTCGTTTTAAAAGAGCACAAGGATATGATGTATTTTTCCAAACAGGTACAGATGAGCATGGTGTAAAAATTGAGGAAAAGGCAAAAGCTGCAGGAGTTACTCCACAAGAATTTGTCGATGGTGTAGCTGCTCAAATCAAATCCAACTGGGATTTAATGAATACAAGCTATGATTATTTTGTACGTACTACAGATGATTATCATGTTAAAGAAGTACAAAGTATTTTTAAACGTTTATATGACCAAGGAGATATTTATAAAGGAACATATGAAGGATGGTATTGTACGCCTTGTGAATCTTTCTGGACAGAATCTCAACTTGTTGATGGATGTTGCCCAGACTGTGGTCGTCCAGTAAAAAAGGCAAAAGAAGAAGCTTACTTTTTCAACATGCAAAAATATGCAGATCGTTTGATTAAATATATTGAAGATCATCCTGATTTTATTCAACCAGAATCTCGTAAAAATGAAATGTTGAACAACTTCTTACGTCCAGGATTACAAGATTTATGTGTATCTCGTACTTCATTTAGTTGGGGAGTTCCTGTTGATTTTGATCCAAAACACGTTGTATATGTTTGGATCGATGCATTAAGTAACTATATTACGACTCTTGGATATCATGCCAATGGTGAAAGTGATGAAAAATTTAAAAAGTACTGGCCTGCAACTCATATTATTGGTAAAGATATTTTGCGTTTCCACACAATCTATTGGCCAATCATCTTAATGGCTTTAGATTTGCCTTTGCCAAAGAAGTATTTGGACACCCATGGCTACTTACTGGTAGTGATAAAATGTCTAAATCAAAAGGAAATGTAATTTATGCAGAAGATTTAGTGGAACACTTTGGTGTAGATGCCGTACGTTATTATTGTTTACATGAAATGCCATTTGCACAAGATGGAACAATTACTTGGGATCTAGTGATTGAAAGAATCAATTCAGACTTGGCAAACATTTTAGGTAACTTAGTATCTCGTACAATTGCGATGTCAAATAAATACTTTGGTGGTTTAGTCACAAATCCAAATGTATGTGAGGCTGTCGATGAAGAATTGAAGGCTTGTGCTTTAGAGACTAAGAAAAAAGTAGAAGCTAAAATGGAAGATCTTCGTGTTGGTGATGCATTAGATGAAATATTCACATTGCTTCGCCGTACAAATAAGTACATTGATGAAACAATGCCTTGGGTACTTGCTAAAGATGAATCTAAACAAGATCGTTTGGCAACAGTTCTTTATAACTTGCTTGAATCAATTCGTATTTCAGCTGTATTATTACACTCATTCTTGCCTGAAACAGCTGAAAAGATGTTTGCGTACTTAAATACAAAAGTAACCGATTTAGATTCTTGTGATTCTTTTGGAAACTTAGAAACAGATATTCATGTCGTTGAAAAGTGTGAACCATTGTTTGCTCGTATTGACGAAAAGAAATTTATGGAAGAATTCAATAAGAAAAAAGAAGAAACGAAAAAGGAAGAAGAAAAAGTAGAAGAAGTTACAATTGATGATTTTGCGAAACTACAATTTAAAGTAGGTACGATTGTAAAATGTGAACCTCATCCAAAGGCTGATCGTTTGTTGGTAGAACAAGTTGATTTGGGTGGTGAAGTTCGTCAAATTGTGAGTGGTATCGCAAAACACTACAAACCAGAAGAGTTGATTGGAAAACAGGTTGTCGTAGTGACAAACTTAAAACCAGTTAAATTACGTGGTGTAGAATCATATGGTATGATTTTGTGTGCTACAGATGATAAAGACTTATCATTTGTCACAGTCGCAAAAGAAATGCCTAATGGTGTAACTGTTCGCTAATGAATGATAAACAAAAGGTTGTTTTTAAACAATTACAACTTGCTGGACTTGGCGTTGTCGTCTTTGTGTTTGGTTTGTTGTATCAAGAAAAAGCCATTTCTATGGTTGGAATCGGTATCTTGATTTTTGGTTTATTAAGAACCTACTACATTAAAAAAGTAATTGATAAACTAGATGAGTGAATAATTGCTCATCTTTTTTTTGTGCAAAATAAAAAAGGCGATGAACTCACCTTGATTACTGCATTAAACGATGCATGTTTTTAGCTTCATACATGGAATCATCCATCGATGATAGGAATGTCTCAATATTACCGCTGTATTTAGCAATTCCAATTGAGAAAGATAAATGGAATGGTTCTGTTGAATTTGTATTAAATTGTCGTATGTTTTGTTCAATACGTTTCTTTAGGGCTAAAGCTTCTTCATTGGATTTTAATATTGCGAAGATCACAAATTCATCTCCACCCATACGAATGGCAACTGAATCTTTATCGATTGAATGTTGTAGAATTTTTCCAAACTGAATGATGGCTTGATCCCCTTTTAAATGTCCATATATATCGTTGATAGTTTTAAAATCATTAATATCCATCAAAAATCCATATACATGTTTTGGTTTATCATTTTGTAGCTTATTTAGATAATGGTTCATGTATTTTCGATTGTAAAGTCCGGATAAATCATCAATAAAGGATATAGATATTTGAATTTCAATGTAAACGATGATAAATGCGATTGCGGCACAAAGCCAAACCGTAGAAATTCCAAAGAAGAAACCTTGAATCATAGTGCCAATCATGCAAGGGATGATAAAGAAGTAAATGGGAAAGAATTCGACTAGAATGGAATCGCTTTTAGCTTTTTGAACAGTATATATACTTCAATATAATAAACGAAGACGAAAATATATAAAATAAAATCATGGGCCCACGAGTATATACATTTTCCTTTGAAATATCAAAGATGATATCCCGTTCCAATAAATTGGGTGGCGGTGCTTGGCAGTAACGTGAGATTAATTCGGGACGCGTTCTGGTGCGGATAATTACAAATGAAAGAATTCAAAAACTGCACAATCAGATTTGAGCAAGAGACAGAAAAAGGATGTGACAATCATGGCGCTTACCTATATACAAAAAACAGTTTCATCCGGCACCAATTACCCTTCATGAGTCAAACGGAGTGGCTTATTTTACCTTTCCGCTCTTAGAGCAGACCAGGATGGTGCGCCACGCATTTTCTACCGGCTTGGCGGAGCGAGCAAGGGATATTTCAGTACGATGAACTTTTCGCTGACGCGCGGCGACAACCGGGACGATGTGCTTGAAAATTACCGGAAAATGGCGCGGATTCTGGGAACGGATGTGTCAAAGATGGTGCTCAGCCATCAGACGCACACGACGAATATCCGTCTTGTTAGGGAAGCGGACGCTGGAAAAGGAATCTGGCGGGAGCGCGATTATGAAAACATCGACGGACTTATCACAAACGTGCCGGGGCTGACGCTGGTTACATTTTTTGCGGACTGTGTACCATTATATTTTGTAGATCCGGTGCATCGTGCATCGGACTGTCGCATTCCGGCTGGAAGGGAACCGTTCACCGGATGGGACAGAAAACGATCGAGGCGATGGGAGAGGCGTTCGGCACGAAGCCGGAGGATCTGCGCGTCTGCATCGGACCGACATCTGCCGGGACTGTTATGAGGTCAGTGAGGATGTGGCAGACGCATTTAAAGAAGAATTTGAAGCAGAAATCAGTCAGGATGATTCAACATCCTGTTATTCCTGGAATGGGAAATCGATTCTCATGAATAGGGGGAATGGCAAGTACCAGCTTGACCTCTGGGGCGCGAACCGCCTGGTGCTCCTGGATGCCGGAATTTTGCCGGAGCATCTGGCTGTGACGAATGTATGTACGAAATGCAATCCGGATCTTTTATATTCACACCGCGTGATGGGAGATAAGAGGGGGAATCTGGCGGCATTTTTATCGCTAAAGTAAGTATGTAATCTGTCTGTCAAACAAGTGAATGAATGTTTTGCAGAAAAGAACAGCAGCATGATTGAAAATCGGTCGTTCAAGTCCGGTTTTGTCAATCATGCTGCTGCCGTTTTTTCGCCGTTTCAGCTAAGATTCAGAAGAGCCCTACGATGCCTTATTTACCAGCCATCTTTTTTTTCCTGTTCCTCAATCATCTTTTTGACCATATAGCCGCCGACGGAACCAGCCTGTGCGGAGGTCAGGTTACCATTGTAGCCCTCGCTTAACGGAACGCCAATCTCATTGGCAACCTCCATCTTAAAGCGGTTCATCGCTTCCTTGGCTTCCGGTACATTGGTTTTGTTCGTGTTGTTGGAACTAGACATAACAGACGCCTCCTTTTTGCGTGTGCCCC
>ENA-OQCS01000323-OQCS01000323.1-human-gut-metagenome-genome-assembly--contig:-NODE-323-length-26286-cov-2.387935_pt1 | contig 26286 bp, 41 predicted proteins | sample MGYA00242757_ERZ504575 | MGnify/ENA primary metagenome ERZ504575 (study PRJEB26092, sample SAMD00036297) | human gut metagenome | host: Homo sapiens | study: EMG produced TPA metagenomics assembly of... | reverse complement strand
TTTACATTTTCACATGCTGCAAGAAGCGCTTTATTCTCAAAGAAATCTCCATCCTGAATTGACTTTGTGATTTTTGTCAAGTCTTGATATACAATTCGTCCAGCTCCCATATTCAAATGTCCGACTTCTGAATTTCCCATCTGCCTTCCGGAAGTCCGACTGCCATTCCGCTTGCATTTCCTTTTACGAATGGGCATTCTGCCATCAGCTTGTCCATTACTGGAGTTTTTCCTTCTGCTACAGCATTACCCTTATCATCGGCTCTCAAGCCATATCCATCTAATATCATCAATACGGTTGGTTTTTTACTCATATCCATATCTCCTTTAACTATACATTTGTACTTTTCATTCCGCTATTTATTGTACCTTTTTTTTCTTTTGTTTTGCAAGCATGAACAGACCGGACTGACGCATTTGTGCACCTGTCCGGTCTGTTTATAAAATCGATCTCGTATTTATTTTACAAAATATTCGATAAAAATTAGTAATTTACGATTTTTCCGAAATCAGCTTTCAAAGAAGCTCCTCCTACAAGACCTCCGTCTATGTCAGCCTGTGCAAACAGCTCTGCTGCGTTTCCTGCATTCACAGAACCGCCGTACTGAATACGGATTTTCTCTGCCGTTGCATCATCATACACTTCTGCAACACACTCACGGATTGCTTTACAAACTTCCTCTGCCTGTTCCGTTGTAGCTGTCTTTCCTGTTCCGATCGCCCAAATCGCTCATAAGCAATAACCATCGTTTTTGCCTGCTCGGATGTAACATTCTGAAGACCTACTTTCACCTGCTGACGAATGAAATCCATTGTCACACCCTGCTCTCTCTGCTCCAGAGATTCACCGCAGCACATGATTGGTGTGATACCATGCTCTAATGCTTTCAATACTTTCTTATTTACGTCTTCGTTTGTCTCACCGAAATAATCTCTTCTCTCAGAATGTCCGAGAACGACATATTTTACACCTGCATCTACAAGCATACCCGGAGAGATTTCGCCTGTATAGCTCCGCTCTCTTCAAAATACATATTCTCAGCACCAACCTGAATGTTTGTTCCTTTCACAGCTTCAACAACCGGTACGATATCGATTGCCGGAACACAAAATACAACGTCTACGGCGTCGTTTGCTACAAGCGGTTTCAGTTCTTCTACAAGAGCAACTGCTTCGCTCGGAGTTTTGTTCATTTTCCAGTTACCTGCGATAATTTTTCTTCTTGCCATTTCCATATTCTCCTTCTTCTAGACCACTTTCATTTATTTATCATTAGCTGCCGCTACACCCGGAAGTTCTTTTCCTTCAAGGAATTCCAGAGAAGCGCCGCCGCCTGTAGAAATATGTGTCATCTTATCGCCGAATCCAAGCTGATTTACAGCCGCTGCCGAATCACCGCCTCCGATGATCGTAACAGCCTCTGTATTTGCGAGAGCTTCTGCAACAACTTTTGTTCCTTCTGCAAATTTAGGCATCTCGAAGCATCCCATCGGTCCGTTCCAAACAACTGTTTTCGCAGATTTCACTGCCTCTGCAAAGATTTTTGCCGTCTCCGGTCCGATATCCAGACCCATCCATCCGTCCGGAATCGCATCACGTGAAACAACTTTCGTATTTGCATCGTTTGAAAATTCATCTGCTACGATCGTGTCAACCGGAAGAAGAAGTTTTACTCCTTTTTCCTCAGCTTTCTTGATCATATCAAGTGCATACTGAAGATAGTCTTCCTCAAGAAGAGATGCTCCTACACTTCCGCCTGAGCCTTTGTAAATGTATAACTCATTCCTCCTCCGATAATCAATGTGTCTACTTTGTCAAGCAGGTTATTGATAACTGAGATTTTGCTGGAAACTTTCGCACCGCCAAGGATCGCAACAAACGGTCTTTCCGGGTTCTCTACTGCATTTCCAAGGAAGTCGATCTCTTTTTGCATAAGATATCCGACAACTGCCGTATCAACATACTCTGTAACTCCTACGTTTGAACAGTGTGCTCTGTGAGCCGTACCAAACGCATCATTTACAAATACATCACAAAGAGAAGCCAGTTCTTTGCTGAATGCCTCTCCGTTCTTTGTCTCTTCTGCTCTGTAACGTGTATTCTCAAGAAGGACTACGTCGCCGTCCTTCATCGCTTCCACTGCCGCTTTTGCATTTTCTCCTACTACTTCCGGATCGGCTGCGAATTTCACATCCTGTCCGAGAAGTTCAGCCAGTCTTACTGCCACCGGTGCAAGAGAAAGTTCCGGTTTCGGCTCACCCTTCGGCTTTCCGAGGTGAGAACAAAGGATTACTTTTCCTCCATCCGCAATCAATTTTTTAATTGTAGGAAGAGCTGCCACGATACGATTTTCATCTGTAATCTTACCGTCGATCAGCGGAACGTTAAAGTCACATCTTACAAGGACTCTCTGTCCCTTTACATTAATATCATCTACTGATTTTTTATTAAGAGCTGCCATTATCATTGCCTCCTGAATATTTTTCTGAAGATTCATAACAAAACGGAGTCCGGTCCTACAATAAGACCGGACCCCGTTGTGAGTCATTTTCATAACTGTTCGGCGCGACACTGCCTGTCCGCCAAAATAATCCATTACTTTAAAATGAATTAAGCCTCAAGCAGTTTTCCGAAGTATTTGATTGTTCTTACCATCTGGCTTGTGTAAGAGTTCTCGTTGTCATACCATGAAACAACCTGAACTTCTGTTGTTCCGTCGCCAGTCGGAAGTGCCATTGTCTGAGTAGCATCAAAGAGTGATCCGTAAGACATACCTACGATATCGCTGGATACGATCTCATCTGTATTGTATCCGTAAGACTCGTTTGCTGCTGCTTTCATAGCTGCGTTGATCTGATCAACTGTTACTTCGCCTTCTACAACTGCTGTAAGAATTGTTGTAGATCCTGTCGGAGTCGGAACACGCTGAGCAGAACCGATCAGTTTTCCGTTCAGTTCCGGAATAACAAGACCGATTGCTTTTGCTGCACCTGTGCTGTTCGGCACGATGTTGCAAGCTGCTGCACGAGATCTTCTCAGATCGCCTTTTCTCTGCGGTCCGTCAAGTGTCATCTGATCACCTGTGTAAGCGTGGATTGTGCACATGATACCGGATTTGATCGGTGCAAGATCGTTCAGTGCTTTTGCCATCGGAGCCAAGCAGTTTGTTGTACAGGAGCTGCTGAGATGATGTTGTCATCTTTTGTAAGCTGCTCGTGGTTTACGTTATATACGATTGTCGGAAGGTCATTTCCTGCCGGAGCGGAAATAACAACTTTTTTAGCGCCTGCATCGATGTGAGCCTGTGCTTTTGCTTTAGATGTGTAGAATCCTGTACACTCCAGAACTACGTCAACGCCGATTTCTCCCCACGGAAGTTCTGCTGCGTTTGCTTTTGCGTAGATTTTAATTTCTTTTCCATCAACGATGATAGAATCCTCTCCAGCCTCAACTTTATCTGCCAGTGCATATTTGCCCTGTGTTGAGTCATATTTCAGTAAGTGAGCAAGCATTTTCGGGGATGTCAGGTCATTGATTGCTACGATCTCAAATCCCTCTGCTCCGAACATCTGTCTGAAAGCAAGACGTCCAATACGTCCAAATCCATTAATCGCTACTTTTACTGCCATGATTAATTCCTCCTAAAAGTTTGAAAAATATTTAACTGTTTCCAGTTATGCAAATGAACCCCCGCAAAGTAAACATTGTTAAGAATTCATCAACTAGCATAATTGTACTAAAACAGGAACAAAAATTCAAGTCCTAAATACATTTTTATGGAATCCGTCGAAAAACAGCCTTACGAATTCTCAAATTCTGTATAATATCGAAAACCACAGGATTTCAGAAGTTCGCCCGCGATCTCAAATTCATATCCGATATGCTCTGCTTTATGAGCATCAGATCCCACGGTGATGATCTCTCCTCCCAGCTCTTTATATCGGCGAAGCACACTCGGATGCGGATGAGCAAATCCAAGACCATACTTTATTCCTGCCATGTTCAATTCCAGACCTTTCCTGACGAGATCAATTCTCTTAATATCATGTCAATCTCATCAGAAAACTTTTCATAAGAATACGCCTCCGCCTGATGCTTTCCATATCGAACCACATAATCCAAATGACCGAGCACATCGAAACATTTTATTTTCCGAATGCATTCCAACGTTTCACAGAACATCCTCCTGTATACCTGTGCATCTCCCAGCTCTTCAAACACCTTTCCGGTATAAGGGTCTTCCCCACAGACAAGATGCATAGAGCCGATCACAAAATCGAACGGATACTTCTCGATCAACGTCTCGTATCTTGTCCCCAGATGCTTTTGAAGTCCTAATTCAATTCCGATACGCACCTGAATCCGTTCTTCATACTCTTTTTTCTTTTTTAAAAGAAACGGAAAGTAGTTTTCCGTATCCAACCGGAATGCACTTTCTCCCAATTCGTCATCCGGCGGGTAATCCGCATCCATATGATCTGTGATGCAAACCGAATAGAGCCTCTTTCAACAGCCCGGTTCAACATACTTTCAACAGCCTCTTCACTGTCCGTTGAAAATGCGGTATGCATATGAAAATCAGATCGTATCATTGTTTCTTTTAATCGTTTAGGCATCCTCTCACACCTCTCACAAAATCGTACCGCCGCCAAGTACATACTCGCCGTCATAAAATACAATCGCCTGACCGGGTGTCACCGCGCGCTGCGGCTCCTCAAAACAGCAAGTTACTTCATCTTCTTTCGTCCGCTCGACCGTACACCACGCGCCTTTGTGATTATACCTGATCTTCGCAAACACACGCAGCGGTTCTTTTAGATCTTCTACCGACATAAAGTTCAGCTGTTTTGCACGGACAACCGTTGTCAGAGATTCTTCATAAGTTCCGATAACGACCTCATTCGTTTCCGGACGGATTTCAAGAACAAATGCCGGATATCCAAGTGCCAGACCAAGTCCCTTTCTCTGACCGACCGTATAATGGATAATCCCTTTATGCCTCCCTATGACAGTTCCATCCGATGTAACAAAGTTCCTTCCGAAGCTTTCTTCCCTGTATGTTCTTCTATAAAAGCAGCATAGTTTCCATCCTGTACAAACATATATCCTGACTGTCCGGCTTGTCCGCAACGAGCAGTCCGATCTTTTCCGCAATTACCCGAACTTCTTCTTTTGTATATTCTCCTACCGGCATCAACGTTCGTTTCAACTGTTCCTGCGTCAGATTATATAATGCATAAGTCTGATCTTTTGCAGCAGTTGCCGAACGCCGCAGAGCATATCTCCCGTTTGAAGCTGCTCAACTCTTGCATAGTGCCCTGTCGCAATAAAATCTGCTCCGATCGAGATGCTGCGCTTAAGAAGCGCTTCCCATTTCACATAACGGTTGCATGCAATACACGGATTCGGCGTCTGGCCGTTCACATAAGAATCTGCAAAATAGTCGATTACATTTTTTTGGAATTCCTCTCTGAAATTCATCACATAATAAGGAATGCCCAATGCCGCTGCAACTCTCCTCGCATCTTCAACAGCGCTTAACCCGCAGCAGCCTCCGTTTTCTTCTACTGTACAGACGTCTTCTTCCTGCCAGATCTGCATCGTAACGCCGATCACATCATAGCCTTGTTCTTTCAGCAGATATGCCGCCACAGACGAATCCACGCCTCCTGACATTCCTACAACCACTTTCTTCATTAATATTCCTCTTCTTCCTCGTCCTCATGAATATCTGTCTTTGGTTTTTCCAGCCCTTCAATCTTGATCCCGTTCTTTTCAGCATAATCCCAAAGCGCCGCATGAATTGCTTCCTCTGCCAGCAACGAACAATGTACTTTTACTGGCGGAAGACCATCAAGAGCCTCCATCACAGCTTTGTTTGTTACTTTCATTGCCTCCTGTATATTTTTCCCTTTTACAAGTTCTGTCGCCATACTGCTTGTTGCTACAGCCGCCCCACATCCAAAAGTTTTAAACTTCACATCCCGAATAATCTGGTTTTCATCAATGTCAAGATAAATTCTCATGATATCTCCACATTTTGCATTTCCCACTGTTCCGACGCCGCTGGCGTTTTCAAGTTCTCCTACGTTTCTCGGATGCTGAAAATGATCCATTACTTTTTCTGTATACATAAATAAATTCCTCCTATTCTCTGTTTCCGCTTATTCAAACGATATTTTTCTTTTGACTTAAGTCAATTTCTTTTCCCTGTTCCTTTACTTATTTTTTTGTTTTTTCAAAATCTTCATAAAGAGGAGACATGCTTCTTAGTCGAGCTACTATCTCTTTCAAACAGGTCGTCACATAATCCAGATCTTCTTTTGTCGTATCGTCTCCAAGCGTCAGACGCAAAGATCCGTGTGCAATTTCATGAGGAAGCCCGATTGCCAAAAGAACATGTGAAGGATCCAGCGATCCCGATGTACACGCAGATCCGCTGGAAGCGCAGATGCCTTTCATGTCGAGCATGATAAGAAGCGACTCGCCTTCTATATATTGAAAACTGAAATTCACATTATTCGGAAGACGCCTTTCTCTGTCGCCGTTTAATCTGCAGTATGGTATCTCTTTTTCAATCTTTTCGATCAAATAATCCCGAAGCTGACTTTCTTTTTCCATTCTTCTTTCCATAGACGCTGCAGCTATTTCAACTGCTTTCCCGAAACCGACGATTCCTGGAACATTTTCAGTTCCTGCACGACGTCTCCTCTCCTGTGCTCCTCCGTGGATCAACGAGCGGATTTTGACTCCTTTTCTGATGTATAAAAATCCAATTCCCTTCGGACCGTTTAATTTATGTCCGCTGGCGCTGAGCATATCTATATGACATTCATCGACATCGATCGGTATCTGACAAAACGCCTGTACGGCGTCCGTGTGAAACAAAATTCCTTTTTCATGAGCGATCGCGCCGATCTCTTTTATCGGCTCTACCGTACCGATCTCATTGTTCGCAAACATGACCGAGATCAATATCGTATCCGGTCTGATCGCCGCCTCTACCGACTTCGGATCTACAACTCCATATTCATCCACATCGAGATAAGTAACCTCATACCCTCGCTTTTGAAGATATTCACATGTATGCAAAACGGCATGATGTTCAATCTTCGTCGTAATAATATGCTTTCCTTTTGCGCCATACGCCTCTGCTGTCGCCGTCAATGCCCAGTTGTCGCTTCCGTTCCTCCCGCCGTAAAATAAATCTCATTTTCCTTTGCTCCGATCACACCTGCGATCGTCTCTCTTTGTTTTGAAATCACTTCCTTATTTGCCGCCGCAAACGAATATATACTGGACGGATTCCCATAATGTTCTGTAAAATAAGGCAGCATTGCTTCCACAACTTCAGGTGAAGTTTTTGTCGTAGCCGCATTATCAAGATATATCAGTTTATCCATCTTTTTTCCTCCATCTCTTCATTAAATAAACTGTAATCAGTTTCTACAGTTTTTTCCGTTTTCTTTTACGAGTTGATCAAGTTTAATCTCATCTACCGTCTGGTTAATACTGTCGTTAATTTTCTTCCAAACATATTTTGTCACGCAGCTGTCCGAAACACTGCATCCTCCATTTGGTTCAAGACCCGCGCAGTCCACCGGCTCAAGACTGCCTTCCAATGCGCGAAGCACATCTCCCACAGAAATATCTTCCAGTCTTTTTACAAGCACATATCCGCCTCCGGCTCCTCTTACACTTCTTACAATCCCCGCTTTTTTCAGCATAGACATCAACTGCTCAAGATATCGTTCCGAGATATCTTGTCTTGTTGAAATACTTGTAATAGATACCGGCTGTTCACCTCCATTTTGCGCCAGATCGATCAACGCACGAAGTCCATACCTTCCTTTTGTAGATAACTTCACTTTCTCACGCTCCGTTCCTTAATAAAAATACTCTATTTCTTTATTCTTAATATTGCAGAATGGATTCCCCAGTATTTTACTAGGGATTTCTTTTGTAGCATAGCATTCATCCCCGGTTCTGTCAAGTCTCCTTATGACATATGTTTTAACAAGTATATGTCTGTTGTTACAAATCGAGGTGATTTTATGTTATTCCGTTCTGACAAATTCCGCTCCTTTTCTTCCCGCAATTTATTTCGCGGCGCCGCCGTTTTAACTGCCGCCGGATTGATCACTCGCATTATGGGATTCTTCTTTCGTATTTTTTTAAGTCATGCTTTCGGAGAAGAAAACGTCGGTTTATATCAGCTCATTTTCCCGGTCTATGCACTTTGTCTGTCAGTCAGCACATTCGGGATTCAAACCGCCGTCTCACACATGGTCGCAGAAAAAATGTCATCTGTTGTTACTTACTCTGCCGCCAGTTCATCCTCCCCGCATATTGAACGGCAAAAAGAAGCCGGAAACATTCTTGCAGTTTCTCTTGGCTTCACACTCTTTCTCTCACTTATAGAATTATATTTTCTCCAAAAAAAACGCCTTTTATATAGCAACAACTTTTTTAGGAGATGCCAGGTGTGAAAATCTCCTTCTTATCGTCTCTTATGCATTACCGTTCGCCGCAATACATAGTTGTATCTGCGGATACAGTTTAGGGCTTCAGCAGACAAAAATTCCTGCCCTGTCACAGCTTATCGAACAATCCGCTCGAATTCTTTTCGTCGTCCTGCTTTTTCTCTTTGTTAAAAAACCGGGGAAATCCCTTCTGTCAAACTTGCCGCCGCCGGCATTGCCGCAGGCGAGACGGCTGCCGCACTTTTTTCGATACAGATGCTGAATCGGCAAAAGCAGCTTTGTTATGCCGCTTCGATTTCTTCCATTTCAAAAACTTTCAGAAAACTGTCCGCTTTATCTGTTCCTCTTACAGCAAATCGAACGGCAGTTACTTACTCCAAAGCATTGAGCGGCCTCCATCCCGACTTTTTTAAAAATCTACGGAATGACTTCTTCGGAAGCGCTTCGCCTTTACGGAGTATTGACAGGAATGGCTCTGCCATGCATCCTTTTTCCTTCGGCGCTCACAACTTCTATCGGAACAGTGCTTATGCCTGCCGTCAGCGCTGCCCAGGCATCTGATGATAACAGACGAATCATTCGTTTATTGAAACAATCTGTAGGAAGCTGTTTCATTTTAGGCCTTGGATGCTGTCTGTTTTTTCTGATTTTCGGAAACTTTCTCGGAAGAGTTTTGTTCCATAGTTCTGCTGCCGGAAGTTTCATTTTAACACTTTCATGGATCTGCCCGTTTCTTTACACAAATACCGCCCTTACAAGCATAATTAACGGACTTGGGAAAACATTCTGCACACTTCTCGTCAACACTGCCGGTCTTCTTGTTCGTATTGCCGGAGTATTTTTTGCAATCCCCAAGTTTGGAATATACGGTTATCTGATCGGACTTTTAACCAGTCAGTTTCTTGTTTTCGGAATCGCCGTTATTATTTTATTTTTTCATCTCCGAAAAGGAGCAAAAGATCTATAGACTATGTGCGCAGCACATATCTATAGACAACTACACATAATTCAAGAACAACTTCACTAATACAGGATTCACATATAATTCGGTAATAATTCCTAAACTCATCATCAAACCGACAAAAATTGTTTTCTGTCTGTTCCATCTGCCATCTTCTGACTCATAACAATATTTCAGGATCATAAAATACGCAGGAATATAGAAAAGAAACTGTGGAGAAACACCTATAAGACACAAGAGACAGCCTTTCATTCCCAAGTTCGATGCCGCCAGCGAAACAAGCACCCCACAGATATGCCTGTCCACCCAAGAAATAACCCGGCGCTTACTTTTTTCAACTTCGTAAGAGCCAACCCTGAAAGCATAAAAAACGGAACGCAGCGAATGCGAAGCAGATACCATAAATATTCTTTTTCGTCTATCTGCACACCCCTGAATTGATCCAAAAAATATTCACTGAACAGATCCGGAGCTGCCACATATTTTTTAGCAAGAAAATTGACATAAATAATTCCAATTAAAAATCCCGGCATAAACAAAGCCGCTAACTGCTTTTTCACATGAAATACCTTCATTATTCCTCCCTGTATCGCGCAGTTGCTGATCCTTTTGCCATTCTGCACTTTACTTTTTATTGATATTTCATTATATGCCGGAATTTTTTCATTATCACTTTTCACGATCCGTTTCTTACATCATTTTCAGGCTTCGTATTTTACTGCATATGCCATTAATGATGCAACTGTTTTTGCATCTTCAATCTCTCCTGTAAATATTTTTTTCTTTTTAATTCATCAAGAGAATATGCTTTCAGATCAATAAATTCATCCTCATCTAAATGCTGTTTTGAAGGGATTAAATTTTTCGCCACATACACCTCGATCTTCTCATTGCAAAAAGCAACCGTTGTCCTCAAGGTGATCAGCCATTCCAATTCCTCACTTTTATAACCTGTTTCTTCTTCCAATTCCCGAGCAGCACATTTAAACCCCGGCTCTCCTTCCTCATCCAGAGCCCCTGCCGGTATCTCCAAAGTATATCTCTCAAGTGCATTTCGATACTGACGTACCATAAGTATCTTTCCATCTTCAGTGACCGGAACTACTGCCGCAGCTCCTTTGTGCTTGATAAAATCCCATACAACTGTATGATCCCCATTAATTTCCATTGTATCTTGATAGAAATCAATAATCGTTCCTTTAAATTTCAATTCTCTGTTCACACGTTTAATCTGTTCACTCATCGTCTTTCTCCTTCCCGTATCCTCTCAGCAATCAACATATTTTAATAAAAGAAAGCCCTCTCTTTCGACAAGGGCTGGTCTTTCGTCTGCTGTTATGATTCATTGCTATTTCGCATAATCTGTTGCCCGTGATTCACGGATTACATTGACTTTAATCTGTCCGGGATACTCAAGTTCAAATTCAATTTGTTTTGCAATATCCCTTGCCATAAGCACCATATCATCATCAGATACCTGCTCTGGAACTACCATAACTCGAATCTCTCTGCCCGCCTGAATGGCAAAAGATTTATCCACCCCTTTAAACTGGTTGGTAATCTCTTCTAACTGTTTCAATCTGTTGGTGTATGTTTCGATCGTCTCGCGTCTTGCACCCGGTCTTGCTGCCGAAATCGTATCGGCTGCCTGCACTACACATGCGATCAATGTCTGCGGCTCAACATCTCCGTGATGCGATTCCACCGCGTTAATTACGGTTGAGGATTCTTTATATTTCCTACAAAGATCCACACCGATTTGAATATGTGACCCTTCTACATCATGGTCGATAGATTTTCCTATATCATGCAGAAGTCCGGCACGTTTCGCCATTCTGACATCTATACCGATTTCGCCCGCAAGAAGTCCCGACAACTGAGCCACTTCAATCGAATGCTTCAACGCATTCTGTCCATAGCTTGTTCTAAACTTCATACGACCGAGAAGTCTGATCAACTCCGGATGAATTCCCGGCACGCCTACTTCTAACGCTGCCGCTTCTCCTTCTTCTCTGATCATTGTATCGACTTCTTTCTGCGCTTTTTCTACCATTCTTCAATTCTCGCCGGATGAATACGTCCGTCTACGATCAAACGTTCAAGTGCAATTCTTGCAACTTCACGGCGGATGGGATCAAATCCCGATAAAACAACCGCTTCCGGTGTATCATCAATAATCAGTTCCACACCGGTCAATGTTTCAAGTGTTCGGATATTTCTTCCTTCACGACCGATAATACGACCTTTCATTTCATCGCTCGGAAGCTGCACAACGGAAATTGTCGTTTCCGCAACATGGTCTGCCGCACATCTCTGAATTGCATTGACAACATATTCTTTTGCTTTCTTGTCTGCTTCTTCTTTCGCCTGTGTTTCCAATTCTCTGACCATTTTTGCGGTGTCATGCTTAACATCTTCTTCAACAGTTTTCAACAGATATTCTTTTGCCTGTTCGGAGGTAAGTCCTGAGATTCGTTCTAGTTCCTGCACACGTTTCTGATTCAGCTCTTCTACCTTGGCTTCCCGCTGACGAAGCTGGTCTTCTTTCGCCGTAAGCTTCGACTCCCGATGTTCTAACACATCAGAACGCTTATCAACTGCCTCTTCTTTTGCCAGCACTCTTTTTTCATAGCGCTGCAATTCCGCTCTTCTTTCTTTTGTCTCCTTCTCAAGATCATTCTTTGTCTTGATCGATTCTTCTTTCACTTCGAGAAGAGCTTCCTTTTTCGTTGTTTCAGCAGTTTTCACAGCATCATCGATGATTTCTCTTGCTTTTGCCTCTGCATTTCCGATTTTACTTTCTGCATTTTTTTTTCAAACCGGAAATTGTGAGAAATCGAGAAACCATCCCAACTATCAAAGCGAGTGCCGCAGCAAGTATAATAGCGATCACTAAATCTACTTGCACAGGAGCACCTCCTTATTAAATTTTCATTGTACATATTACTTAAATACAACAGTTAAATTTTATACTGTTTTCACAACAATGTCAAGCATCGTCATTATAATTTTGTATCACTTGACGGACTGTATCATAACGAAATCCTTTGCGCCCCAGATAGCCGTATATTTTCTGCATTTGAGCTTCTTCCGCCTTATTCGGATCAAACTTTTTTTTTCTTAAAATTTTGCGGATTGCCTCTTCTTCTCCCATTTCTTCATAGCAGATTTCCATAGCGCGCTTTGCTATTTCCGACGAAATCCCTTTCTGCAGCAGCGCCGTGCCGATTTCTTTTTTACTCTTCACATTCTGCCTGCTCCTCACGAAGTTTTCCGCATACCGGACATCATCAAGATAACCGAATGACTTTACATATTCAATCGCCGCCTCTGTCACGTCAGACGGATACAGACCCTGACGAAGTTTTTCGCGAAGGGCAGACTCTGTTCGGTCCATATCCTCGAGAAGATGCATCGCCCTAAGCTTCGCCCTCTTCAAAAGCACTTCCGTTCGGATCTTTTCTTCTGTTTCCGGCGGGATTTCTTCCCCGATCCGAATTCCGAAACGGGAAACCTCTCCTTTATAAAGTACAAACTTAAATGTCTCATCTATATAAATTTTAAACTTCGTTTTTGTACATGGCTCTATTTTAGTGACTATCATTATTTTTCATCACCTTTTAATGCAAGATCGTCACTTTTCCCTTTTTGTTCTTTTTCCTTTTTCACTTCTTTCTCATCTTTTTCCGAAGAATCTGTCCCAAGTTGATAATGTTCTCTTACTTCTTTTCCAACTCTTCCATTATTTCCGGATGAGCAGACAGATATGTCTTTGCATTTTCCCGGCCCTGTCCGATCTTATCGCCTTCATATGCATACCATGCTCCACTCTTTTTAACAAGATCTAACTTAGTAGCCAGATCAAGGATATCTCCTTCTTTTGAAATTCCTTTTCCGAACATAATGTCAAATTCCGCCTCCTTAAACGGCGGAGCTATCTTATTTTTCACAATCTTAATACGGGTATGGTTTCCGACCATCTCTCCGCTTTGTTTCAGAGTCTCTGTTTTTCTGACATCCATTCGGACAGACGCATAAAACTTAAGCGCCCTTCCTCCGGTTGTCGTCTCCGGATTTCCGAACATGACCCCGACTTTTCTCTCAGCTGATTGATAAAATCACAATACAGTTCGACTTACTGATAACCGGAGTCAGTTTCCTAAGTGCCTGTGACATCAATCGCGCTTGAAGTCCCACATGACTGTCTCCCATATCTCCTTCAATCTCCTGTCTCGCACAAGAGCCGCAACAGAGTCTACAACGATAATGTCGATTGCGCCGGAACGTGCCATCGTCTCTGCAATCTCCAAAGCCTGATCACCGCTGTCCGGTTGGGAAATATATAGTTCGTCAATATCCACTCCTATATTCTTTGCATAGACCGGATCCAACGCATGTTCCGCATCAATAAATCCCGCAATACCGCCGCGTTTCTGCACTTCCGCAATCATATGAAGCGCAACCGTTGTCTTACCGCTGGACTCAGGTCCGTAAACTTCAATCACGCGTCCTTTCGGAACTCCGCCCAATCCAAGCGCAATATCAAGACTCAAACAGCCTGTAGGAACTGTCTCTACCGCAACATGAGCTCCTGATTCTCCGAGTTTCATCACCGCGCCCTTTCCAAAATCCTTCTCAAGTTTTGCTATCGCCGCATCCAGCGCTTTTTTCTTTTCATCATTTCCCGCCATAATAAAATATCTCCTTCTGTATAACGATTTTTAGTATCGAACAGTTGTTCGCTTCTGCTATTATAGTATTATACCCTCTTTAAATTGTCAACACTATTTTTGCGAATAATATATCCGAATATTTTTCAGCACGGTATAACCCAAAATGCCGATCAGCCTTCATACAATAAATTTTCATTTAGGATATCATATTTCTATGCCTCCCACAATCCCATGACAGTTATCATTGCGCAGCTTCCACAGCCAGAACAACCGTACATAAAACAATTACCGAAGTTCCAAAAGCACATTCCGGTATTATAAACATTCGCCAAGATCTCGGTCACACCCCGACTTTGACCCGTCGCTTATACAAAAATTCAGCTATGCACTTTTCCGAAAACATATCAAAACCCATTACCGTCATCGGAAATCACTATGCATAGCTGAATAAAATATTCATATACGAATCCCTTTATCTTCCTCGCGGAAATAATTCAGTCCGCAGCTCTTTGGCTGTGCATGCTCCTTACTTCTGCGCATACTTGTGATCACAAGAACAAGTATCGTAGCAATGTACGGGAACATATCATAAATCTGAGCCGGAAGTCCGGGAATATTAATATACATACGCATGATCGTAAGACCGCCGAATACAAGCGCCACAAGCATTCCTCTTGCAGGACTCCATGTTGCAAAAATAACAAGCGCTACCGCAAGCCATCCATACCCGCTGACACAGTTATGCACCCATACGCCTGATGTTGTAACCATGCTCATATACATACCACCGATTCCGCAGATCCCTCCGCCGATCACAGTCGCCATATATTTATATACCGTCGTATTGATACCCGCCGCATCCGCAGTTGCCGGATCTTCCCCGACAGCACGAAGATTCAGTCCCACTCTTGTACGATTAAAAACCATGTCATAAAAAGCGCTGCCGCGATTGCAAAATAAACGACCCAGTTATACCGGAATAAAAGAGGACCAAGCACCGGGATATCTGACAAAACCGGGATATCAATCCCTGAAAATGCTTTCTTCGTCACTTCAGATACCGCCACATAACCGCCGGCCTTCTGTCCGATATACTCTCCGAAAAATCCGAAACCGGTTCCGAAAATTTGTTAATGTCAGACCTGTTACATTTTGATTTGCCCGGAGCGTAATCGTCAAAAAACTGTAGATCAGTGCCCCAAGAGAACCCGCCGCAAAAGAAGTAAGAAGAGCTATGACAGAAGAAACCGCTCCGTTCGGGTTCCCGCCCGAACCGATCACTGCCTGTTCATAATAATACGAACCTGCCAGTCCCGTGATCGCCCCCATGAACATCATTCCCTCTACACCAAGATTTAAGTTTCCTGATTTTTCTGTCAGTATTTCACCGAGCGCTCCTAAAAGAAGCGGCGTTCCGGCCAATACTGCCGCAATAAATAATCCATTCAACGTATTAAGCATGATGTTCCTCCTTTCCTCTTCCGATCAACTTATATGTGATAAAAAACTCACATCCGAGCATAAAGAACAAAATAATACCAATCAACAGATCGGCCGCAGATGCCGGAATTTTAAACTGTGTCTGAATTGCGTTCGCCCCTCGCTCAAGCATCGCGATAAATACTGATACAACCAACATTCCCGCCGGATTCATTTTTGCGAGCCATGCAACTGTAATGGCCGTAAATCCGACGCCGCCTGCAGTTCCTTCCGTAATCGTAAAGTCCGATCCCGCAAACTGAAGCATTCCGACAAGTCCGCAAAGCGCTCCGGATAAAAACATCGTTCTGCGGAATACCCGTCCCACATTGATTCCCGCATATCTGGCAGTATTATTGCTTTCACCTACAACAGCAATTTCATAGCCTTGTTTCGTCTTATTAAAATAAATATAAGATACGACAACGAGAATAAGCGCTAAGATCCATCCCCAGTGCACTCCGAATACTTTTGTCAAACGCGCTCCCGGAACAAGCATCGCTATTTTCGGATAGCTGCTTCCCGGAGCTTTCCACGGGCCGTTCATAAGATATTTGATAAATGCCAGAGCAATATAATTTAACATCAGTGTAAACAACGTCTCATTTGTTCCCCACTTCGCCTTGCAGACAGCCGGGAGCAAACCGTACAAACCGCCCGCTACGATCGCCGCCAGCATCATAAGAATTACAAGTGGGATCTTCGGAAAAATATGAGCAGTAAAAAGACCAAACGCACCTGCCGCAACTGCACCTACCAAAATCTGTCCTTCCGCCCCTATATTCCAGAATTTCATTTTGAACGCAAAAGAAATTCCGATCGCCGTGATAAGAAGCGGAATTGCGATCTTAATCGTCTCATAAGAAACAGTCTTCGTTCCCCATGCTCCCTTTATCATGGAAATATATACCGAAAACGGATTATGTCCGAGCATCATGATCACGACAGCGCCCGTAGCCAAAGATAAAAGAAAAGCAGCCGCACGGATCATCCACGCTTTTTTCTGAGGAATCGCATCTCTTTTTACCATTCGGAACAAAGGCTCTTTCGCATGTGTCACATTGGAACTCATTCTGTCACCTCCTCTTTTTCTCCATCTTGTTCTGTACGGATCATCATTAATCCGATTTCTTCTTTTGTCACTTTTCTCGGATCGACAATACCGCTTACCTTTCCTCCGCACATAACCATGATGCGGTCCGAAAGCTGCATAAGCACATCAAGATCTTCTCCGATAAATACAACCGCAACTCCCTTTTTCTTCTGTTCGTTCAAAAGATCATAGATTCTGTAAGACGCATTGATATCAAGACCTCTTACCGGATATGCGACAATCAGAACCGACGGCTGACAGGCTATCTCTCTTCCTAAAAGAACTTTCTGCACATTACCTCCCGAAGTCTTCCTACCGGAGTTTCCACGCCCGGAGTTACGATTTCTAATTCCTTAATCAGTTTTTCCGCAAGATCTCTCGGACTTTTCCGATCTACAAAAATACCTTTGTTCGACTTATAACTTCTAAGCATGACATTATCTGTCATATCCATTCCGGCAACAAGACCCATTCCAAGACGATCTTCCGGAACAAATGCCATTGAAATTCCTTTTTTGGCGATTTCATCCGGGCTTAATCCTAAAATACGTTCTTTTACCGCCCCTTTTTCTGATGATTCAGAATACAAAACAGATCCCCCGACAGAAGGATAAAGTCCCGCAATCGTCTCGCACAGTTCTTTTTGTCCGCTTCCTGCAATTCCGGCGATTCCCAGTATCTCTCCTGCATAAGCATCAAACGAAACATTATCAAGAGCCTTCACTCCGTCTCCGCTCAAACAGGTAAGATCGATCACCCGAAGACGTTTTCCGCCCCGTTTTACTTCCGGTCTTTCAATCTCAAGACTGATCGGCCGGCCGACCATCATTTCCGTAAGTTGATCCGGATCGGTTTCCGAAGTTTCCACAACTCCGATATATTCTCCCTTTCGCAAGATCGCAACACGATCTGATATCGCCATTACTTCATTTAATTTATGTGTAATGATGATGATCGATTTCCCGTGTTTTTTCATGTTTTTCAAAACAGCAAACAGCTTTTCCGTTTCCTGAGGAGTAAGAACCGCCGTAGGTTCGTCTAAAATCAAAATATCCGCGCCTTTGTACAGCACTTTTAATATTTCCACCGTTTGTTTTTCAGAAACCGACATATTGTAAACTTTCTTTGTCGGATCAAGATCAAAGCCATATTTTTGTGCTAATTCTGCTACTTTCCGATTGATCTCACGGCGTTTTAACACCGTTTTCCCTTCCAATCCCAACACGATATTTTCCGCTGCCGTCAACACATCCACAAGCTTAAAATGCTGATGGATCATTCCGATTCCGAGAGTAAAAGAATCCTTCGGGGAACGAATCGTTACCTCCTTCCCTTTTACATAAATCTCTCCGTAATCCGGAAAATAAATTCCTGACAACATGTTCATCAATGTTGTTTTTCCACTTCCGTTTTCACCGAGAAGCGCAAGGATCTCCCCTGTTTTCAGTTCAAGATCTACATTTTTATTGGCAACGACTTTACCGAATGTTTTCGTTACATGATGCATTTTTATTGCATACTGCGCTGCTTCTCCCAAATTTTTTCCTCCTTCTTCTCTCCTGCCGTATCTTTCTCATTTCCTCATGAAATCCTCATAGAACAAAGCGGTATTCCGCTTAAAAAACATTTAATGTTATAAACAAAGCCGTCCGAAGACGGCTCTGTTTTCATTTTCCGAAGATATCTTCTTTCGGATTTATTTTTTAGAATTACTTTATACAATTACTGAACTACGTTACATCCCTCGATAATATACTGCCATGACGGTGCAGAAGCCTCTTCCTGTTCCGGGAAATGATCTCCCTCTGCAACTTCAATCTTCTCTCCGTCCGGACTTACTCCTTTAAGCGGACCGCCGAATACAAAAAGTTCTCCGTTTTTCAGCGCTTCCGCCGCTTTATCGATCGCCTCCTGCGTTCCCTCTGCTGCGATCTTCTCATTCAATGGAGACAAATAAACGGCTCCGTCGGCATATCCTTTGCACCAGTCAGCCGGAATTTCTTTTCCGTCGATCACTGCCTGAACAGCTTCTGTCACATAAATTCCCCAGTCAATACGAGGAGAAACTAAAGACGCATTCGGTGCAGCGGCAATCATATCATTATTATATCCAACCTGCCATACTCCATTATCCTCAGCTGTCGTTGCCGGAGCTGTAGAATCCGAATGCTGGGAGATCACATCGCATCCGCGGTCGATAAGAGCTTTTGCAACCTGAGACTCGATTGTCGGATCATTCCATGAATTTGTATACATAATATCCATTGTTACATCAGGATTCACACTTTTTGCTCCAAGATAGAACGCTGTATATCCGCTGATAACCTCTGCAAACGGATGTGCCGCTACGTAGCCGAGTTTATTTGTTTCTGTCTTAAGTCCTGCCGCAATACCTGCCAGATAACGTCCCTCATAAATAGACGCAAAATAATTATGGAAGTTATCCAGTCCTGAATCCGATGCCTGGAATCCTGTCGCATGACAGAACTGGATGTCCGGATACTCTGCGGCTACTTCTTTCACATAGTCTTCAAACCCGAAGCTTGTTGCAAAGATAATGTTGCATCCTGCTTCTACGAGTTCTCTAAGAGCTGTATCACATTCTGCATCTTCCGGCACATTATATTTGTTGATGATCTGGTCATCGCTCAATCCCAGTTCTTTCTGCATTTCCTTTGTTCCCAGATCATGATTGTATGTATATCCCATATCGCTCGGATCGGAAATATGTACAAATCCTACCTTGATTTCATCTTTCGGAATTCCTTCCGACGCCTCTTTTTTGGAGTCTCCTCCTTTGTCTTTGCCTGCGTCTGCCGCCGAGCTCCGCACCCTGCAACGAGAGTGACTGCCATAGCTGCACACAAGAATGCGCTGAGCATTTTCTTCTTCATTGTTTTTCCTCCTTTTATTCCGTTCTTTTTAAAAGAACGATGCTCGTTAAAAAAGCTACCCACTTTTCAGAAATCCGTTCTTCAAATGGATAGCTACATACCTATATTACTATTCAAATTGTCAGAAGTCAATCCCCAACACTTTATAATCCTGATCTTCCACTGCCTTTTTAAGTACTTCGTCAGCAACCTCTTCTGTCATTTCAACAACTGCCGTGCCGGTTTCATGACTGACTTCCGCCTGTTCCACTCCATCCAGCGCTTCAAGAACCTTTTTCACTCTCGCCTCGCAGTGTCCGCACATCATTCCTTCGATTTTCATTACTTTTTTCATTGTTTTATTCTCCTTTTCTTCTTCAGAATTTTTCTTGTTTTTTGACTTCTTTTTCTATCTTTAGAACCATCATATAATTTAAACAAATTCAGCCTCAGGGCGTTGCTTACAACACATACGCTTGACAGACTCATTGCCGCTGCCCCGAACATCGGATTTAATTTCCACCCGAAGATAGGAATCCAGATTCCCGCTGCGAGCGGAATGCCGATCACATTATAAAAAAATGCCCAGAAAAGATTTTCATGAATATTGCGAAGCGCTGCCCGACTCATGCGCACAGCGGCAGGCACGTCGCTCAACCTGCTTTTCATAAGCACAATATCCGCCGCATCAATAGCGATATCCGTTCCTGCTCCGATGGCGATTCCGACATCGCCCGCGTAAGAGCCGGCGCATCATTAATCCCCGTCCCCAACCATCGCCACTTTTCCTTCTTCTTTTAATTTTTTGATCACATCCTCTTTTCCATCAGGTAAAACACCGGCAATCACTTCATCTACACCCGCCTGCTCTCCGATCGCTTTTGCCGTACGCTCATTATCGCCTGTGAGCATGACCACCTTGATCCCCATATTTTTCAATTCTCTGACCGCCTGCGGACTGTTTTCTTTTATAATGTCTGCAACGGCGATTATGCCGATCAGTTCCTCATTCCTTCCGAAAAATAACGGTGTTTTTCCTTCTGATGCAAAACTTTCCGCCTGCTTTCTTACCGCTTCCGAAATAACAGTTCTTCCTTCTGCAAATTTCAAGTTTCCGCCGAAAAATTTATCGCCGCCTATCTCTCCCGTCAAACCATTTCCGGAAACTGCCGTAAGTTTTTCGCTTCTTCTTTCGTCTGGATTGCTTCTTCCTCTGCCTTTTTCAAAATTGCATGCGCTAACGGATGTTCACTTTTCTTTTCAAGAATGTATGCATACGTCAGAAGTTCCGACTCACTAAAAGCCGAACCGGGCAAAATATCTGTCACCGTCGGTCTTCCTTTTGTGATCGTTCCTGTTTTGTCCAGCACTACAACATCAATTTTCCCCGTTTCTTCAAGAGAAACTGCTGTTTTAAATAAAATTCCGTTCTTTGCTCCCACACCGTTTCCGACCATAATCGCAACCGGCGTCGCAAGACCGAGAGCACAAGGACAACTGATCACAAGAACCGAGATTCCCCGTGCAAGAGCAAAACCGATCGTTTCTCCGAATGCAAGCCATACAATAATCGTCAAAACAGCAACTGCCATAACAACCGGAACAAACACTCCCGACACTTTATCTGCCACTTTTGCGATCGGAGCTTTTGTCGCAGCCGCATCTCCCACCATATGGATAATCTGAGACAAAGTTGTGTCTTCTCACTCTGTCGCCTTACATCTCAAAAACCGGACTGGTTTATCGTCGCGCCCGATACACAATCTCTCTCTTTTTTATCAACCGGAATTACTTTCGCCGGTAAGCGCTGATTCGTCAACCGCTCCGCTTCCTTCGACTACAATACCGTCAGTCGGAATGCTTTCCCCCGGACGAACGACAAACAGATCTCCCTTTTGCACTTGTTCGATCCCGATTTTTACTTCCTCGCCGCCGCGCACAACAGTCGCCGTCTTAGGCGCAAGACCCATCAGACCTTTCAGCGCATCTGTCGTCTTTCCTTTTGACCTTGCTTCCAGAAGTTTACCGACTGTGATCAATGTCAGGATCATCGCCGCAGATTCAAAATAAAACTCATGCATATATGTCATTACTTCTGCCGCATTCCCACGCATCTGCGCATCTGTCATCGCAAACAGAGCATAAATACTGTAGCCGTAAGACGCGCCTGCGCCAAGAGCAACCAGGGTATCCATATTCGGCGCTTTATGAAAAGTCCTCTGACTCCACTGATAAAAAACTTCTGATTGATCACCATTACGGCTGTTGTCAGCAGAAGCTGTATGATCCCCATTGCCACGTGATTCTCGCTCACAATTTCCGGAACTTTCCATCCCCACATCATATGCCCCATTGACAGATACATTAACGGAATCAAAAAACAAAGAGAGGCGATCAATCGCTTTTTCATCTCAGGCGTTTCCTTATCTTTTAATTCTCCGCTCTTTTCCATCCTGCCTGCTTCCTGTCCTGTCCTGCTTTCTTTCTCCGCCGCCTTATATCCCGCCGCCTCTACAGCTTCAATAACTGTCTGTGCATCGACAGCCCCCTCTACTCCCATAGAATTAGTCAGCAGATTTACAGAACATGACGTAACTCCTTCAATCTTTGATACAGCTTTTTCTACACGTGCACTGCATGCCGCACAGCTCATACCTGTAACTTCATATTGTTTCAACCGGTTTCCTCCTTTCGATTCTCAAATCCTCGATTCCATTGCCTTTTCAGAATCTATTTCATAAGTTTTCTCAAAACTGTTACAAGTTCATCTATCGTCTCATCTTTTCCTTCCCTGATATCTTCCGAAACACAAGTACGGATATGTTCTGATAAAAGAACTTTATTAAAACTGTTCAATGCCGCGGTAATCGCCGAAACTTGTATAAGAATATCCGGACAATACGCATTATTCTCCACCATTCTGCGAATCCCCCTCACTTGCCCTTCTATTCTGTTTAAGCGGTTTATCATCAATTTTGTTTCTTCTTCTGTACGCTTTTTTATCCGATGTGTACATTCCGGACATTTCTTTTCTTTTTCCATAATTATCCTCCGAATATATTTTCCGGCTTTTGCTTTTCTCCCTCTCACCATCATACTTTAAACCTAAAATACCCATATGGGGTATGTATAAGTGCATTATATACCCATATTAGGTATATTGCAACTGTTTTTTCATCGAGATATAAAATTTCAGATCTGCATAACAACTTATCTGTTTATAAAAACATCCATAATGAAAGAGCAACTAACTTCTCATCGAAATTAATTGCCCTTTTATCAAACGTCATGCAAGATTTTAAGCACCATTCGAAGCTCTTCTGCCCCGAGCTGTCCCGGCGCCGACGCTTTTTTGACCGCTCCGAATGTAAGAGCAGAACCAAATGCTTCACCGCAAATACGACTGACTACTCCTACTTCCGACATAGACATTGTAACGACCGGACACTTTGCATGCTCCCTCACCATCTCTTCCGTTGCCAAAAGCAGCGTAAGCACATCTTTTTTAGATTGAGGCATTACCGCTATTTTCACAATATCCGCACCACACTCCTGCATAAAGCAAAGCCTCGATACAATTTCTTCTTTTGGCGGAGTTTTTGAAAATCATGGTTAGATGCTATCACTTTTACTCCATACAAATGCGCCGTTTCTACGATTGTATTTACCTCATCTGTCCCGGTAAACGCTTCTGCATCCACAAGATCTGCAAAACCCGTTTTTACTGCCATCTCATTCAGCTTTACATATACACTCTTTTCAATCTCTTTCTCCCCGCCTTCTTTTAATGTGCGAAATGTGAAAAGGAGCGGAATGTCTCCAAGCGTCTCTCTTAATTCTTCCATCATCTTTTCTGTCTTTTTAAAATCCAGAACATCTTCATACCAATCTGCGCGCCATTCCACAAGATCCGCCGTTTCTTTCGCTTTACAAGCTGCGTCAATAATATCGTCTCTCGTAATTCCGACAACAGGCACGCAGATTTTCGGGATTCCTTTTCCTATCTCTACCTTTCTGACATTTACCGTATTCATATGCTCTTCTCTCTTTTAACTATATTTAAAAATCTTAACCGCTTATAAAATCTCCTGCCACTCCTTTTCTTTAAAACCAACGAGAACCTTCTCATTTTGCACGAGAATCGGTCTTTTTACAAGCATCCCGTCAGAAGCGAGCAGTTCAATCTGTTCATCCTCACTCATATTCGGAATCCTGTCTTTTAACTGCATTTCTTTGTAAAGTTTTCCACTCGTATTAAAAAAGCGCTTCAACGGAAGTCCGCTTTTCCTCCACCACGTTTTCAGTTCTTCCGCTGTTGGTTTCTCTTCTTTGATATCTCTTTGCTCAAATTCAATTTCTTTTTCTTCCAGCCATTTTTTTGCTTTCATGCATGTACTGCATTTCGGATAACATACAAATAACATTTTCTTTCTCCTTTCGTTTGCTACTCTGACCTTTTCCGGTCTTTCATTTTGCTTTGAAAATCTACCGATTTTTTTCTTTTTATAATATTTTGAATACAGCCGAATCTATTTAACAGTGTATCTCATTTTTCCTGCAGATACAATTCTTATTTTTCTTATTTTTACTCACATAAATATTGCGCTTTTTTTCTATTGTGCTAGAATATAATCGACTATTTTTTAACATTCAACTTACTTGTTTATTTTGTATATTAAATTTAGGAGGAATCTTATAATGCAATGTTTCAGAAAAGTAACAGAAGACTTATATTGGGTCGGGGGAAACGATCGTCAGATTGAATTGTTTGAAAATATTTTCCCTCTTGCCAAAGGTGTCTCTTACAACTCATACCTTCTTTTGGATGAACAGACAGTTCTTTTTGATACAGCCGACTATGCGATCGGAAAACAATTTATAGAAAACGTTATGTCTGTACTGAACGGCCGCAATCTTGACTATATCGTTGTCAATCACATGGAACCGGATCACTGTTCTCTTATCGGAGAACTCCTTCTTCACTATCCCGACGTAAAGATTATCGGAAACGCAAAAACATTCCCGATGATCGAACAATTTTTCAGCTTTGACCTGACGGGGAAAACACTCACAGTCAAAGAAGGAGATACTTTCTGTTCCGGAAACGTACGTTTCGTTTTATTATGTCCCCAATGGTTCACTGGCCCGAAGCAATGATGACTTATGACGAAAAGGATAAAGTGCTCTTCTCTGCCGATGCTTTCGGCACATTTAATGCATTAAACGGAATTTATTCAACGATGAACTTGATTTTAACAGAGAGTGGCTTGATGAAGCGCGCCGTTATTATACAAATATCGTCGGAAAATACGGCCCGCAAGTTCAAAATGTATTGAAAAAAGCCTCATCTCTTGACATTCAGATGATCTGTCCGCTCCACGGTCCTGTCTGGAGAAGTAATCTGAATTTTATTATAGAAAAATACAATCTTTGGAGCCGATATGAACCGGAAGAAAAGGGAGTTATGATCGCTTATGCTTCCATGTACGGAAATACCGAAAATATGGCAGAAATCCTTGCCGTTATGCTGGCAGAGGCAGGCGTAAAAAACATTCATATGCATAACATTTCCAAGACCCATGTATCCGAACTGATTTCCGACAGCTTCAAATACAGCCACATTGTACTTGCCTCCCCAACATATAATAACGGCATTTATCCTCTGATGGACAATTATTTGGAAGACATGAAAGCTCTTTCCCTGCAAAATCGTACGATTGCCGTGCTTGGAAATGGATCATGGGCTCCTCAGGCAACAAAACTGATTTCCGCAAAGATCAAAGAAATGAAAAACATGCGTCTTTTAGAAGCTTCCGTTACAATAAAATCTTCTCTCAAAGAAGCACAGCTTGAGGAATTAAATTCTCTCAGCAGACAAATCGCCGAAGAAGTGTTATAATAATATTTGATTAAATTTTAAACGTCACAAAGGAGGAGTTCTTATGAAGTTAGTAATCACCATGAGCCGTCGTTTCGGAACAGGCGCCAGCATTATTGCCACAGAACTTTCCAAACGTCTCGACATACCGGTATATGACAAGGCTTATATTGAGGAACAGTTAAACGATCGCATGTATGAGAGCGAAGCTGAAGCAATCAGGAAGCTCGCCGAGCATCCGTGCATCATTCTCGGCCGCTGTGCATCCGATATTTTAAAAGACAAGATGAACGTACTGAATATTTTCGTGTGTGCCGACAAAGAAGACCGTATTCGCAGAATTATGGAAAAAGAAAACCTCGACTACAACGGTGCAAAAGAGAGAGTCGAAACAACTGATGAAGAAAGAGCTTCTTATTATTATGAACATACAGGAAAAACATGGGGAGACGTCAATGATTACCATATGATACTTGACACATCCGAACTTGGGGTTGAAAATTGCGCAAACATCCTTATGCAATATTTTGAAAAATTAGAATATATTTAAACCGGAATGTTGTTTCTTGGAGACTATGAAGAAAAGTCTGTAAATATGATCTTCTATGATAAGAATGGGCGATAGGCTTAAACAAAATCAGCTTTTCGCCCTTGCTTTATATATAACAGTTACAAAATTGCATGTCAACAGCAGGCGGGTAATCCGCCTGTTTTTCTGCTTTTTTTATTACTCTGGCAAGCGACCTTCATACATGATACTTAACTCTCCATAAACCTGAGCCAGTTCCGGATTGTTGCAGTCCATTTTTTTGTAGCTTCAAAGGTAGCCAGATAAAGGGCTTTTAAA
>ENA-OQCS01000322-OQCS01000322.1-human-gut-metagenome-genome-assembly--contig:-NODE-322-length-26423-cov-7.082218_pt1 | contig 26423 bp, 30 predicted proteins | sample MGYA00242757_ERZ504575 | MGnify/ENA primary metagenome ERZ504575 (study PRJEB26092, sample SAMD00036297) | human gut metagenome | host: Homo sapiens | study: EMG produced TPA metagenomics assembly of... | reverse complement strand
ACAACTAATATTATATATTTTTTAAAATGTAGTAGCAATACTACAATTTTCGTCGTGCCTTCAAATAAAAATACCATCCAGACAATAGTATCCGGATGGTTCGTCATCTCTTAACTTAATGACATTGGCGAATCAAGTCGCTTCTTTCTTTTTTTATGTCTAAGATTAACGGTTGTAGAATTCTACTACTAACAATTCGTTGATTTCTTGAGCTGTGAATAGTTCTTTACGTTCTGGGTAACGAACATAAGTACCTTTCTTAGCATCTTTGTTTACTTCTACAAAATCAACAGTTGCAGTTGCAGCTTCTAAAGCTTCGTTAATTACGCTTAAGTTTTTAGCGCGTTCACGGATTTCGATAACTTGTCCTGGTTTTACTTGGAAACTAGGGATATCTACTTTCTTACCATCTACTAATACGTGTCCGTGGTTTACTAACTGACGGCTAGCACGACGAGTACGTGCAAATCCCATACGATAAACGATGTTATCTAAACGAGATTCTAACATTACTAAGAAGTTTTCACCAGCTGAACCAGCTTTTTTACTTGCTTTTAAGTAAGTGTTGTAGAATTGTTTTTCACTTAATTGGTAAGTGTGACGAATTCTTTGTTTTTCTTGTAACTGGATACCGTAGTTTGTTAATTTTGGACGACGAGGTGAACCGTGTTGTCCTGGAATAGTATCACGACGAGTTAATTCTTCACCAGTTTCTAAAACTGAGAAACCAAGACGACGAGACTTTTTCCAAATGCTTCCTGTGTTTCTTGACATAATTTTTCCTCCTATTGTTTTATATCATTCATAAAACAATAACAGTACAAATCTTTAAAGGTTGTGTTAACAATGATATTTTCCGCTATCAGCTATTAGCTTACTCATATCGCTTAGTGCTGTAACGCATATCCCTTAACTTTGTATGCTGCTATCAATTTATGCCTATGTATCATATCAAAGAACATGAATAAAATCAAGAAAAGGATGCAATGATTTTGAAGTTTTGCTATAATAAGAATGGTTTGCAAGGAGGTACCACTATGGATAGTGTTTTGAATTTCTTTCGATCAGTATACGCATTCATAAAAAATCAACTTTCTGTGACTGTAATCATCTATCTTTGCATAGCGATTTTAGTCTTGATCTTGGTTTGGATCATCATGCGTATGATCAAACGTAAAAAGGCGTCGAAGCGACTTTCAGATCTTGAAATTGAAATGAATGAAATTCGTAACAATTCCTTGGCCTATAAATTTAACAAAGCATCGGCATTCGCAAGAGTGAATGATGATATCATGGATAAAGTTAAAAAATTAACTCCAAAATATGATACTTGTCAAAATAACTTAAGTGCATGTGATGATTTGTTCAATGAAGCAGATGATTATGTTTCTAGACATCGTTTGCGTAAATCAATGCGTGCAATGGATGATTTAGAAACAATGATGGATGAAACAAAAGAAAGAATTCGTATTGTTACGCAATCTTTGGATCACATCTTAGCTCGTGAAACAGAAGTTCGTGAATCGGCAAATGCTTTAAAAGAACGTTTCCGTAATGTGAAAACAGTTTATCAAGATAATCGTTCTTCATTCTATGGATCGGTTAATTATGTAGATTCATGTTTAGAGGAAATCGAAAATGAATTCTCTAATTTCGAAGAATGGATGTTTGCTTCTGAATTTAATAAGGCAAAGGAAGAACAAGAAAAAATCTCAAAAATGGTGGATGAGATCAGCTCTAAAATTGCAGCCTTCCCTGGACTCTATGAAAAGGCCAAGAATGTATTGCCTCGTGCAATCAACGAAGTTCGTTTGCACATCAAGGAATTACAAGAAAAAGATATCGACTTATCTTATTTAGAACCAGAAGAAAAATTAACAACCATTCAAAATGCATTGGCAAGTACAATTGATCAATTGGATGCTGGTGAATTTGATTGGCACAAGAAAACTTGGAAATCATTGGAGATCACATCTTAGCTTTACAAGATGATGTGACGAATGAAAAACAGGCATATGAAGAAATTCATGTGAGTCTTCAATCAAATTTAGATATTGTTAATGTCATTGGTCAGGAACTTGAGGAAATCATGCACTTTATGCCAATATCAAAGACCGTTTTGGTTTAGAAGATTGGACACACCGCTTCTCTTTGGCAAAAATCCAAATGGATGATTTAGAAAAGCGTCGTGATGAAATTCAAAATGAATTGAAACAAAATCAACGTCCAAGCGTAGATGTAGTTCATGGTTATCGTAAATTTTCAGAAGATGTTAATGAATTCCACGATCAAGTCAAGGATATGAAAGAAATGCTAGTGGGAGCAAGTAGTGATGAATCACGTGCTAAAAAACAATTGACTAAATTACAATTGATTTTAAATGAAGTGCGTCTTAATACAGTAACACGTCATTTACCTAGTATTTCATCTCAATTTTCTGCAGATTTAAAAGAAGGCGAACGCTTGATTCAACGTGTTCGTGTTGTGTTGGATCACTCACCATTAGATGTACAAACATTAAATGCAGATTTGCAGGATGCCATCGACTTTGTATATAAGTTATACAATAACGCAAACAACTTAGTCGGTGTTGCTGTTATGGTAGAAAATGCGATTGTGTTTGGTAACCGTTTCCGTAGTACGCATGCACAAATGGATTCGGATTTAACTCGTGCAGAGTTATGCTTCCAAAATGGAGAATATACTCGTGCACTTAAGATTGCGATTCAGGCAATCGAAAACATGCACCCAGGAATTTATGAGAAACTAGTTGCTCAAAAAGATCCTGCTGTTATGAATCAGGTGCAGTAATGATTTATTTTGATAATGCTTCGACAACCTCTGTACGTACAGAGGTTCGTCGTGTTTATGGGCAAATGTTAGAAACTTGTTATGGCAATCCAGATAGTTTGCATGCAATAGGACGTCAAGCAAGTACGCTCATGGAAAAGAGTCGATCAAATATTGCTTCTATGCTTCATGTAGAGCCTAGTGAAATTATTTTCACTTCAGCGGCTAGTGAATCCAATACATTAGCTATTGTTGGATATGCTTTGGCGAATGAACATAGAGGTCATCATGTATTAACAAGTAATGTTGAACATTCAAGTGTTCGTCATGCGATGGAGTTTTTAAAGCGTTTTGGCTTTGAAGTTGAATTTCTTCCAATTAATGAAGAAGGTATTGTAACGCCAGAATGTTTAAAAGCGCATATGCGTAAAGATACGATTTTAGTTTCTGTTATGCATGTGAATAATGAAATGGGGGCCATCAATCCCATTTTAGAATTAGAGAAAATTGTACATCAAAATCCAACTTGTGTTTATCATGTGGATTGTGTACAAAGCTTCTCAAAAATTGATATTCCTTTCGATAAATTAGATATGGCAACAATCTCTGCACATAAGATTCATGGTCTAAAGGGAAGTGCCATTTTAATGAAGAAAAAGAAGATTCAGCTTGTTCCAATTATTCAAGGTGGTCAACAAGAACAAGGTCTTCGTGGAGGAACAGAGAATGCACCGGCCAATATTGTTTTGGCAAAAACGATTCGTTTGGCTTTAGAAGAACAATCTAGTGCGTATGCTCATGTTTCAAAAATCAATCAATATTTGCGTGAAGAATTATCTAAAATTGATGGTGCACATATCCATTCACCTGAAAGTGCGATTCCATATATTCTAAATATTTCATTTGATCAAATCACAAGTGAAGTCTTATTGAATGCTTTGGATCAAAAGGGGATTTGTGTATCCGCAAAAAGTACTTGTTCTTCACAAAATACCAATGCTTCTGAAGTCTTATTGGCTATGCATAAATCGGAATTTGATGCGACACATGGAATTCGCTTATCATTTTCTTATGAGAATACTTTAGAAGAGGCAAAATATTTTATAGAAACATGTAAGGAGATTATAGAGAATTATGGCTTATCGTTATAATCATATCTTGATTCGTTATGGCGAATTGAGTTTAAAAGGAAAAACCGTAACAACTTTATTAAGGCACTTTATGATAATGTTCGTAAGGCTTTAAAAGCATTTCCAACATTAGAATTTGAAAAACAACATGATCGTATGTATATTTACCTTCATGATGAAGATTCAAAACAGGTTAGTGACATTTTAGCGAAAGTATTTGGGATTTCATCTTTCTCATTGGCTATTAAGGTGGAACCAGATTTAGATCAAATCATTGATGCTTGTTATGAATCTTTAGATTTAACAACGCCAAAAACATTTAAGGTAGCTGCACGTCGTAGCGATAAATTATTCCCTTATATTTCGGATGAAATTAATCGTAAGGTAGCCACTAAAATTTTAAAGAACAGTGACTGGAAGTAGATGTGCATAATCCGGATGTTAAAATTGTTGTTGAAGTTCACCAAGATGCAGCCTATATTATGACAGATCGAATTCAAGGTGCTGGAGGATATCCAGTTGGTGTTGGTGGAAAGGCCATGGTTTTATTGAGTGGCGGAATTGATTCTCCAGTTGCCTGCTACTTAATGATGAAGCGTGGTGTACATATTGAATGTATTCACTATGCATCTCCTCCATATACTTCACAAAATGCACAAGAAAAAGTTATGGAACTGGCAAGACTTGTATCTGGTTATCAGGGGGATGTTTTAGTTCATGTTGTTCCATTTACAGATCTTCAATTGGCAATCTATCAAAATGCGGATGAGAGTTATGCGATTACATTAATGCGTCGTATGATGATGCGTATTGCAACAGGTCTAGCTCAAAAAAGACATGCGCAAGCAATCGCTACTGGTGAGTCAATTGGTCAGGTCGCAAGTCAAACATTAGAAAGTATGCTTGCAATCAACGATGTCACAAACATGCCAATTATTCGTCCAGTTGTTTGTATGGATAAAGTTGAGATTATTGATCTATCTAAAAAGATTGGAACCTATGAAACAAGTATTCTTCCTTATGAAGATTGTTGTACGATCTTTACACCTAAAAATCCAGTCACAAAACCTCGTGTTGATAAATGCGAAAAATATGAGGGAAAATGGGATTTTGACAAGATGGTACAAGATTGTATAGATAATACAGAAGATATTTGGGTACATCCAGTTAAGGTTGAAGAAGATTTATTCTAAGAGAAGTGAAAATTAAGCACTTCTCTTTTTCTTTTATGTTATAATCTTTCTATGTTGATATGTCCGGTGTGTAAAGAGAAACTAATAAAAGAAAATAAAACATTTCGATGCGTAAATAATCACTCTTTTGATTGTGCAAAACAAGGCTATGTGAACTTATCTCGTAAACAGACAAAGAATCATGGGGACAATGCTTTAATGGTCAAAGCGCGCACGGATTTTTTGGAAAAAGATTATTATGATTTTATGCGTCAATATGTAAAGGAAAAGGTAAAAGGAAATGTGTATTTGGATGCTGGCTGCGGTCAAGGCTATTACACAAAAGAGATTGGTGCAAACTTCGAACAGAGTTATGGCATCGATTTAAGTAAGGAAGCGATACTTCATGCATCTAAACAAGATAAACATACACAATATATTGTGGGGAGTTTATTTGATATGCCTTTTTCAGACGAGAGTATAGATTGTGTTACCAGTATTTTTGTGCCTTTAGGCCAAGATGAAATCTATCGTATTCTAAAAGAAAATGGATATTGGATTGTAGTTGGTCCGGGTCCTAAGCATTGTTTTGAATTAAAAGAAGTATTGTATGACACACCCTACGAAAATGAAATGCCTGAAATACAAGAGCAATATGACATGGTGAGTCAAAAAATCATTAAGGAAACGAAAATGGTTGATGATGTATGGGCTTTGTTGGAAATGACACCATATCGATATAAAACAAGTCAAGCTGGTCTTGATCGTGTAAAAGAATTAGAAAGGTTAGAGGTTACGTTTGAATTTGTCGTAACTGTGTACAAAAAAATATGAAAACAACAATAAAAAAATGGGGAATCAATGGTGAAGGGATTGCATTCCATGAGGGAAAGCCAGTATTTATTGAAAATGCGATTCCTGAAGAAGTAATCGAATTTGATATTAAAAGGGATGAAGATACATACTTGATTGGTGAAATGACTCGTTTGGTGGAACAGAGCTCAAAACGTCGTTATCCTTTATGTCCGATTTGGAAAGAGTGTGGTGGATGTGCTTGATGCACGTGAAATATCCGGCTCAATGTAAGATGAAAGAGGGAAATCTAAAGGAGACATTAATTAAGTATGCAGATTATAATGGTCGCATATTACCGATTCTAAAAAATCCAGAACCATTGTCATATCGTAATAGTTGTAAACTTCCTTTTGGTGAAGAATATGGTGAATTATATACAGGAATGTATGAGCGTGACACAAATCATTTTCAAAAGATGGAAAGATGTTATGTACACTCAAAACTTTTAGAACAGACGCGTCAGGCTGTTTTAAAAATCATGAATGAACATCACTTAAAAATGTATGATGATAAAAAGAAAACAGGTTATCGTACGTTGGTCATGAAAGAATTTGATTCTAAGATTCAAATTATTTTTGTGACGGGAAAAGAAAATTTAGGTGAAGAATTTATTCATGACGTAACTCAATTAGAGGGTGTTGTTTCGATTTGGCAAAGTGTAAAAACAGAAACAAAACGCGAAGTATTTGGAGATATGCGTTTTATTTGGGGAGAAGAAAAGATGCATCTTCAATTAGAAGATATTCAACTTTCTTTACTTCCAAGATCTTTCTTCCAGTTAAATACGAAACAATCAGTCAACCTTTATAATGTGGTTAAAGATTGGATGCCAAGATCAAAGACTACGGTTGAAGCCTATAGTGGAATTGGTGCCATCAGTTTATTTGTGAAAGATAAGGCACAAGAAATTATTGGCGTTGAATCCATTCAAGATGCGGTAGATAATGCCAATGAAAATGCGATATTAAATTATGCAGACAATGTATCTTTCATTTGTGAAGATGCGGGTAGTGCTTTAGCACATTTAGTACAAGAAAAAGATGTGGATACATTGATTGTGGATCCGCCTCGTTCTGGTTTGGATGATACAATGAAGGAAACCATTTTAAAATCAAAGATCAAAACGATGATCTATGTATCTTGTAACCCAGCGACTTTGGCTAAAGACTTAGGCGTATTAAAGAAAGAATATCGTATTGTCAAGATTCAACCAGTCGATATGTTTAGTCAAACTCCACATGTAGAAAGTGTTACACTACTTGTTCGTAATGATGACTATAGACCAAGACGTCGCTTTGATGATAAAAAAGATCGTGATTATAAGCCAAGACGTAGATTCGATGATAAAAAAGGTGGAGAATTCAAACCAAAACGTCGCTATGATGACAATAAGTCAAGACGTAGATTTGATGATCGAAAAGATGGTGACTTCAAGCCAAGACGTCGTTTTGATGAGGATAAGCCTAGACGCAGATTCAATGATGATAAACCAAGACGTAGATTTGATGATCGAAAAGATGGTGACTATAAACCAAGAAGACGTTTTAATGATGATAAACCAAATCGTAGATATGGTAAATAAAAACATGGGATTTCAGGCATATGAACTGAAGTCCTTTTCTTATTTGCGTATAATAAAGTTGGTGAAAGGTAAAGAAATATATGATTAAAAAACTATTAACAATCATCCTTACAGTGTGTATGACATTTGGCTTGAGTGGATGTCAATCAAGTTCTGTTACATATTCAAATTTAGTCGATGAAAAGACACGAAATGAAGTGGCAGATTTAATGATTCAAAATAAATTGCTTAAAAAAGATGTAAAGAAAGTCATGGACTGGGTGAATGAATTTAATTCGATTTCGAAAGAGTATTCATATAAGAAAGGTTTTGTTCGCTTACCAAAAGACGGCGTAAATTATGATACGTTGTATTTGGATGATACAGCTAAATCGTATGCTTATTTAAATTGGTTAAATTGTCGTTTAACTGCCTTTTCATTGATTCAAAATGTAGTTGAAACATCAAAAGATGAGGATTCAAATGATACTTGGCTAATGTTTGATGTAGAGGCATTGAATACGGTTGAACAATTTAAGACATGTGAAGAAAAGAAAAAGGATTTTGTCACACTGTTTCATTCCATTGATGTATCTGATGAAGATACATTAAGGAAACAAGAAGCTAAAATTGTGGAGACTTTAAAATCAAGACACATCCAATTAAAAACCGATACCATTTCGATTGTAAGCGTATATTTACATGTTCCTGAAGAAAATATTCGTTTTGCAGGTCATACAGGACTACTTGTGAATACAGAAGATGGATACTTATATTTTGAAAAATATAGTAATATTGCACCTTTTCAAGCAACAAAATTCCAAAATAAAAAACAAGTAAAGGAATACTTATTATCGCGCCCTGACTTGTATGGAGATGGAAGTGAACTTGATCCGATTGTGACAATCAATGATGAAATATTAAGATAAATTGTTAAGTAATCCTAACTAAAAAAGTTCACAAATTAACTAAACAGATGGTTTTATGTTAACAAATGCGTTATAATGATGATAACGCATTCTTTTTATTTTTTAATTCATAATAATAAACATAAGAAAAGGGATAGCTTTTTATGTCTATTTGTGAATAAAATAACAAGAATCTATGAGGAGGAGGAGTTTAGAAAATGAATAATTTTCCACATTTATTTGAACCAATTGAAATTGGAAAAACAACTGTAAAAAACCGTATTTTTATGCCACCTATTTCAACGAACATGGCCGATAAAGGATATGTTACAGATGATTTAGTGGCACACTATTCTGCACGTGCAAAAGGTGGAGTTGGACTTATCGTTACTGAAGTTGTAACTGTAGAACCAACGTATGTATATCTTCCAGGAGATATGTCAATTTATGATGATAGTTTTATTCCAGGATGGAAAAAATTGGTGGATGGCGTACACCAATATGGAACAAAAATTTTAGCACAATTGTTCCACCCAGCTTATATGGCATTCCCAGTTCCAGGAACACCTCAATTAATTGCACCAAGCTGTGTGGGTCCTTACTATGCACAAAGTGCACCAAGACCTGCAACAATTGAAGAATTACATACAATCGTTGATCAATTTGGTCAAGCAGCTCACCGTGTTCAGATTGCCGGTGGTGATGGTGTTGAAATTCAATGTGCTCATGCCCACGGATTATTAGGTGGTTTCTTAACGCCTTTATATAATAAACGTACGGACGAATATGGTGGAAATATTGATGGACGTTTACGCTTATGTTTAGAAGTTATCGCATCTGTTCGTAAATACTGTGGAGATGACTTCATTATTGATGTTCGTATTAGTGGTGATGAATATAGTGAAGGTGGATTGACATTAAATGATCAAATCTATGTTTGTAAGCAATTAGAAAAAGCTGGAGTTGACTTTATTCACGTATCAGGTGGTAATACAATCAAACGTGGATCAAGTATGCCTGCACCAGGTACAAGTCCAGCACCTCACGCTCACTCAAGTGAAGAAATCAAAAAGCATGTAAATATCCCAGTTGCCACTGTAGCACGTATTAATGAACCTTGGATGCTGAAGAATTAATCGCCAATGAAAAATGTGATATGTGTATGATTGGTCGCCCAAACTTATGTGATAGTGAATTTGCGAATAAGGCATTTGAAGGAAAAGTAGATGACATCCGTCCATGTATTGGATGTGGACGTTGTTTAACAGGTATCATGATGGGTAAACGTATTGGATGTACAGTAAATCCAAGTGTTGAAGATGATACGATTGAAGAAGCTACAGATAAGAAAAAGTATTAGTCATCGGTGGTGGTCCTGCTGGTATGGAAGCCGCATATGTTGCCAAAAAACGTGGACACAAAGTTGTTCTTTGTGAAAAATCAAATGAACTTGGTGGACAATTAAGACTTGCGGCGGTTCCAATTGCGAAACAAGAATTGTGTAAAGTTATTAAATTTATGATTCGTCGTTTAGATCATGAAGGTGTTGAGGTTCGTTTAAATACAGAAGTCACAAAAGAAATGCTTGAAAATGAATTTAAAGATTACGAAATCGTATGTTCAAGTGGAGCAACTCCAAAAGAAATTCCTCCATTCAAAGTATTTAAAAATTGGATGACTGCAGACGATGTATTATCTGGAAAGAAATATCCAGGACGTAATATTGTTGTATTAGGTGGTGGAAGTGTTGGATGTGAAACAGCCGATTATTTAGCACCATTAATCAATGACTTATTCCCAATGAATCGTAAGATTACATTATTAGAAATGACAAATAACTTAATGCCTGGTGAAGGTGGAGCTGCAAAATCTAGATTGACACAAAGATTGATGCAGAAAGGTGTTCGCATCGAATTGAATGCACAAGTAACAAGTGTGGATGAAAATACAATTACGTATGTAAAAGAGGGTGTTGAACACAAGCTTACAGAAGCGGATACTTTAATTTTCGCAGTCGGTTATGCACCTAAGAAAGTGGAAGTGGAAGCTGAAAATGTACACTACATTGGGGATTGTGAAAAAGTAGGAACTTTAAAAGATGCGATCACAAATGCGCATGAAATCGCAAAAAATATATAGGAGAAAATATGACAAGTAAATTACTACAACCAATTCAAGTTGGTAACTTAACTTTTAAAAATAGAATTATGTTTCCCCCTTTGACAACAGGATATGAAGAAAGAGACGGATCTATTGGTCCTCGTTCATTAGCTTTCTATACAAGACTTGCCAAAGGTGGATGTTCCTATATTGTTATTGGTGATGTGGCTCCTGTTCGTACGGCAAGTCCAACACCAAAATTATATGATGAATCACAAATTGAAATGTATAAAAAATTGGCAGATGCCTTACATGAATACGATTGTAAAGTCGCTTTACAATTGTTCCACCCAGAATATGATGTTCAAGGTGTAGGAAAAATGATCATGGAGCTGGGATTGCTGGTCAATTGGCGGCAAAAGCGAAGGCTGCCAATGATTTAGAAGAGGCTGAAAAACAACAAAAGATCTGTGATGAATTGACAAAGGGTGCATACGCAAAATTACATCATGATATGCAGCACTTTGTGACTGAAGCAAGTGTTGAACAATTAACAGCTATTAAAAATAGCATTGCCCAATGTGCTAGAAAAGCACAAAAAGCAGGTATTGATGCGATTGAAATTCATGGAGACCGTTTACTTGGTTCATTATGTTCAACAGTATTAAATCATCGTACAGATAACTATGGTGGTAGCTTAGAAAATCGTACTCGTTATGCATTAGAAGTTTTACAAGCGATTAAAGAAGCGGCGCCATCAATGATGGTCGAATATAAACTTCCAATCATTACTGTAAATCCAGATGGATCTTTACGTGGTAAAGGTGGTTTATTGGAAGATGAAGCGGTTGAATTCGCAAAAATGTTAGATGCAGCAGGCATTGATATGATTCAAGTGGCTCAAGCTAACCATACAGGAAACATGGGCGATACAATTCCTCCAATGGGTGCGGTTCCTTATAACTGGACTTTAGGTGCTTGTGAAAAAGTAAAAGCCGTTGTTTCTTGTCCTGTGGCAACAGTGGGTCGTGTAGTCAGTGTGGAAGCTGGTGAAAAGATCTTAGAAGATGGCACAGCTGACATGATTGGTTATGGAAGAAGTTTATTAACAGATCCAGACATCGCAAATAAAGTAGACTCAGGTGAATGCATTCGTGAATGCTTGAACTGTAATAAAGGTTGTGTAGATGCCATCCAATCTCGTCGTTATTTAAGTTGTGTATTAAATGCCGAAAATGGAGATGAAGAAACAATCTTCATTAAACCATGTACAGAAACTAAGAATGTTGCCGTAGTTGGTGCAGGTCTTGCCGGATTAGAAGCAGCTCGTGTAGCATATAAACGTGGACATACAGTGACAGTGTTTGAAAAATCAGATCGTTTAGGAGGACAAATCAATATTGCATCAGTTCCTCCAAGAAAAGATGAAATTTTACGTTCGGTTCAATACTACGAAAAATTCTTGCCTGGTAAAGTGGACATTCAATTAAACCACGAACCAACAATGGAAGAATTGAATGGATTTGATCATGTAATCTTGGCCATTGGAGCTCACAATATGGATCTTCCTATGCCTGTAGAAAATTCAAATGTAGTATCCAGCTGGGATATCTTGAATGGTCAAGAAGTATCTGGTAAATGTGTAGTATTAGGCGGAGGCTTAGTAGGTGCTGAAACAGCTGAATATTTGGCAAATAAAGGTCTAGAAGTTTCAATTGTAGAAATGATGGATAAAATTGCGGCACAAGAATCTGAAACCGTATTGCCATTGATGGAAGCTGATTTTAAAGAACACAATGTTCAAAAATTTGTGAATACACGTGTTAGTGAAATTAAAGATAATGTCATCTATGCAGTGAATACAAAAGATGAAACAAATGTTGAAATTACAGCGGATACAATTGTAAATGCATTAGGCTCTAAAAAGAATGTATTTGATGATAGTAAGTTAAGTGTTCCATTTACTTATGTAGGAGACTGCAGTGGTGAAAGAACAGCGGATATCGCAAGTGCAATTCGTACAGGATATAAGGCTGCCAATGAAATCTAAGAGGGTGTGAAAACACCTTCTTTTTTTCACAAAAAATGACCGTGGTTCATAAATATATAAATCGTATATAATATATATCTCAAAACGGTATAAAAATAATGACCATAGCTCATAAATTTTTACATATTTGAAAATTTGTCTATTAAAAACTCATTTTTAAAGAACTAGAATGAAATTATAAATGAAACCGGAGGAATCGTTATGAATTTTAGTTCTTTACAGAGTAGTGTTCAAAAGTTTGGTATGAATCAAGCTTTGAAGTATTTGGAGAAGGATCCAGAAACAAACATTCCTAAATTAATGAATTTAGTAGATAAGGTTATGCCTGAAGGTTGGTATGGTTCACAGCGTAAAGTGATTCGTGAACAAATTGATGAAAAAGGTGTTTGGTATGACTACATTTTAAAGTTGTATGATTTGGATGCAGATGTTCGGCAGACTGTATTTAAAAACTTTATTTTTAATGCGTCTTTAAATGGTAGTACAAAACAAGAGGAATTGTCAGAAAAATATAATTGTAATATTCCTTGGGCTGTATTATTAGATCCAACATCTGCATGTAATTTGCATTGTACAGGTTGTTGGGCTGCTGAATATGGTCATCAATTAAATCTATCTTTGGATGATATTGATTCAATTATTCGTCAAGGAAAAGAATTAGGTACTTATATGTATATTTATACGGGTGGAGAACCTTTAACACGTAAAAAAGATGTGATTAAGATTTGTGAAATGCACCCCGATTGTGCCTTCTTATCTTTCACAATGGTACATTGATCGATGAAGAATTCTGTCAGGATATGTTGCGAGTTAAAAACTTTGTGCCAGCCATTAGTTTGGAAGGTTTTGAAACAGCGAATGATTCTAGACGTGGTGAAGGTTGTTACAATTCTGTAAAACGTGCCATGGAATTATTAAAGAAACACAAATTGCCTTTTGGAATTAGTACTTGTTATACAAGTGTAAACTATAAAGATATCGCAAGTGATGAATTCTTTGATTTAATGATTGATTCAGGTGCTTTATTCTGCTGGTTCTTCCACTATATGCCAGTAGGAAATGGCGCTGTTAAAGAATTACTTCCAACACCAGAACAAAGAGCGTATGTTTATCATCAGATTCGTAAGTTCAGAAGTGAAAAACCAATTTTTACTATGGACTTTCAAAATGATGCACAATATGTAGGTGGATGTATTGCCGGAGGAAGAAGATATCTACATATCAATGCCAAAGGGGATGTAGAACCATGTGTATTTATTCATTATTCAAACTGTAATATTCATGACACGACATTACTCGATGCACTTAGATCTCCATTATTCCAGGCTTATCATGATAATCAACCATTTAATGAAAATATGTTAAGACCTTGTCCAATGCTTGAAAATGCAGGTCGCATTCAAGAGTTGGTTAAACAAAGTAAAGCAGTCAATACAGATTATGAATCATTAGAAGATGTGGATCACTTATTAGAAAAGACAGTTCCATATGCAAAAAACTGGAAGCCAATGGCTGACAAGCTTTGGAATGAACAAAAAAAGTAGACAAATTTAAAAAATGAGTATAAAATTTTCAGCTAAGAAGGAGGGATGTTATGAAGAAAAATAATAAGCGTTTTTCGGGAATATCCAAACTTCCAAATGGAAATACTTCAAATAAAATTGTTCCTGGGTGTATTGTTCTTGAAGGCGGTGCCTTTCGAGGATTATATACATCAGGAGTATTAGATGCATTAATGCAGTTTGAAATCAATATGCAGTGCACAGTAGGTACAAGTGCAGGGGCACTAAACGGATTTAACTATGTAGCTGGTCAAATTGGTCGTAGTGCTAGAATTAATTTAGGGTATCGTCATGATTCTCGATATGTTGGTTTAGAAGCTTTTAAAAACAACAAAGGAATCATTGGATTTGATTTTTTGATGAAAGGAACTCAATATTTTGATCCATTAAATACGCCTCGTTTTATGAATCCAACGCGTGATTTTATTGCGGTATGTACGAATTGTAAAACGGGAAGACCCGAATATTTTAGTAAGAATAAAACGCAAGATATTTTTAAAGCCGTACAAGCCAGTGCAACCATGCCTTATGTTTCAAAGATGGTTGAAATTGAAGATGGTTTATATTTAGATGGTGGCTGCAGTGATAAGATAGCGTATCAATGGGCGTTGGATCATGATTTTGAAAAGATTGTTGTCGTTCGTACACGTCAAAGAGAGTATCGAAAGAGTGAGACGAATCCTTTGGTTCAAAAAATGACGAAAAGATTGTATGCAGGCTATCCAGCTTTAGAACAGAAGCTAGAATTAATGAATAGTGACTACAATAAACAGTGTGATGAATTAGCAAGACTTGAAAATGAGGGAAGAATCTTTACGATTGCCCCAAGCAAGCCTGTGAATGTATCGCGTGTAGAGGGAGATGTGGATAAACTCGCCGATCTTTACTACATGGGATATTTGGATGGTTTGAATCAGATTCAAAGAATCAAAGAATATTTAGAAATTGATGGTAATCCGCAATTAGATAGGGTCGACTAAAAGTTGGCTTCAAAAATTGTAGGGTTGAAAACCCTATGAGTGTTTAAAGGATTATTAACTAGGGAGCAGAGATGTTTGAATCTCTGCTCCTTTTATAATGGGTGATTTGAATCTGCACGATTGAAATCAATGTATTCTGTTAACTTGTCATATAATTCTTCGAATCTTATGTCAATGTATCCTCGTAGCTCTTCAATTTCAAATTTCATTTCAGTGTCTTGAAGATTTCTGAAGTATTCAATCAGTTCGATAATGTCTTGTGCATCCATGATCATTTCTCCCTTGGTTCCAGGCTGAATGTTGTATTTGGGTCGAGTACATACATTACGCGATTGCGGAAGCGAGACCAGTTGGTGTAGCCATTGGCGTTGTTCTTGATACACTTTATAATCTTGTTTCGATTCTCAATGATCGCATTATTCACTTTTTTATTGCAGACCACCACCTGGCCTTTGTCTGCTTCAACTTTATATTCAGTACCTACAATCGTAAATGAATTGATGATCTCCTGTTTCCAGTTGATCAGATTGTTGGAAAAGGCAATCATTTCTTCAATGTTTGTATCAATGCAGCTGCGAATCAAATGTTCCAGATTCACTTGCGCATTATCGATAGTAGATTTTGAATAGAAGTCTACAAGTTCTAGTTTTAATGAGTAACAAATAGTTAGGTCATTATTGATTTCAAGCAGTTTTCTTCTTAAATCGTAGTAGTTCATATAGCTTTTAAAATGAGAGTTGTATTTACGCTCACGTTCTACATCAAACAGTCTTCCGTATTTGTCTTCATCCTCTGGATTTTTGAATAACAGCCAGTTGAATTTTTTGAGAAGATAATATTCATCTGAAGCCTTGTCATCTTTGTATCCTTTCATGACTTTGATACGCACCTCATTCATTTTCCTATGGAAATCTTGTGAAAGATGAAAATAATCCAAAAGCATACAAGAACATGGAAACACCTTATGTACGACATCTCGATATACTTCATACATGTCTGAACAGGCGTATTTTACCTTTTTCCGTTCTTCTAAAGGGATCTTTTGAAAGTAGTTTAAAAGATATTCTTTTTTACGGTTCGGCAGAACATCAACGGGAATCTGCTTTTTAAAATCAAGAAGAACACAGACATACTTACTCTTTTCGGATTTGAAGGCATATACTTCATCAAAATTAATGATTTCCGGAAGCGGATTTCTGCCAATATCCACATGATTATCAAAAATAGTGGATACAGAAGTTGGAGAAACATGATATCGTCTGGCAACAGAAGTAAATGTCTCGTTGAAGTCTTTCAGATCCTTTAGAATATTATGCACAGTAAGGATCGATATTTTCTGGGATTTAAAGACAAAGGGATTGAATTCATAGTAGGTCTTTCCACAACATGGACATTTGTAGCGTCTTGCCCTGTATTTAATTATACATTTCTGTGTGGTAAGAGCCGAATGAGTGATCTCCTTGGTTACATATTCCTTGATTTTAGGCGCAGTAAACCCACAGTAAGGACAAGCCTGATGTTTGTCTGCAAGTGTAACAAGAAGAACCATCATATTATTGAACGTAGTACAGAAAATGTTGGCAATATCATCAGGATTCAGGTGAAAAAGATTAATTAATAGCAGTTTGAAAGCATCGTTTTCGATCATAAGATCATCTCCTCTCTGATTTCAATGACATAGTATCAAAAGAAATCAGAATCAGAGTTACAGCTCTGTTGGTAGTACAAAAAGTTTACAATAGTTTCTCGTGGATCCGAAGAGAATATTATGACGCTTTAAGGATTCTATCTTCAAGTCGTTCTGCTTGAAATCTCTCCAATCTGGAAATAATGAATCCCAAAAAGCAATCACACGAGCTTTAATCTTACGAACTGTTTGTAGTGCAACATCAAAAGAAGTAATCAAATCATCATTCTCATCAAGTGTGACAATATAGTAAATGAAAAGATAAGTGAACTGAGTATAAGGAACAAAATTAGTTGGAAGCAAAGAGTGAGTGGATCTACATTGAGTACACTGTATACGCTGAACACGAATGTTTATTTTACAATCATTAGATGTATCATCTGTAATCACAAATCTTTTATAGTGTCCGTATAAGATAAAAAGACCAACGACACCACAAACAGGACAATGTAAAGAAAGCAGATCAATCGAAGCAACAAAAGCCTGATAATCATTTTCATTCAAAATCATGTTGAAGTCGTTGATAATTTTCAGTATCATAATATTGTCTTAGAGGACGGGTAGAAATCACAAAACTTTGGTCGGTTGCGGGGATTTCTACCTTTTTTATTTACGTCCAATCCTTCTAAAAATACTGTAACAAAATGATAGAGAAATTCACCCTAAAAGTGTTTAAAGGATATCTCTTTCTCAGAGCTAAAATCCTGTGGCTTTTAAAGGTTGATTTATCCCTATCTAGTTTTATATATTCAAATTGATTAAGAGGCCATGCCTCTTTTTCATTTTGTGTTAGAATAAGTGTAGGTGATTTTTATGGTACAAGAAAGACAACAAGAAATCGTAAATGAATTATTAAACTATATGGATACATTAGAAGATGGTAGCGAAGTCAGTACTTGGGATTTAATGGATGAAGTATTTAACTACCAGCGTTTCAATGATGGATATTGTTTTAATGATTTTAAAATTAGCGAAGAAGAATTTATTTCGTTAGATTCACTATTAAAGGAAAGTGCAATGAAAGAGGGATTCTTTATTGATGATTCAATCTATCAAGATGTGATTGGGGCTTTTCCTTTTAGTTTGACATTTGTAGTAAGGAAATAGGTATGGAAAAATTAGAAACATTGATTCAAGAATTATATCAAGAAGGAACTCGTGAAAAGAATATGGAGGTTCTTTCGCAGATTCGTAAACTGGCAAAAGAAGAAAAACAATTTATTATTCCTGTTGGCGATGCAAATGGTGAAAAGGTCTATCGAAGATTATCTTTAGATGATGGTCAAGATGTATTTGTCGCTTTTACGACGCAGGCTCAAGTGGATTTGGGTCAGGCTACAGAAACATTAAATCAAAGTGTGATGGATGTACTCCATATGGTGCATGATACACAAGGTGTAAGTGGAGTTGTATTAAATCCTTGGAAAGATTCGTATTTTTTACCGAAACTTTTAATTGAAATGATTTTAGACAATAAGAATTTAGAGAGTGAAATCAAAGTAGTAAAAGGAGATATCACTACTTTTGATGGAGATTGTATTGTCAATGCAGCCAATGAATCTTTACTAGGTGGCGGCGGTGTAGATGGTGCTATTCATAGAGCGGCCGGTCCCATGTTACTTGAAGAATGTAAATTATTAAATGGCTGTCAAACAGGGCAGGCCAAGATTACTAAGGGGTATGATTTAAAGGCAGAGTATGTAATTCATACGGTGGGTCCGGTGTATTCTGGTAAACATGAAGATGAGCATATGTTGAGGGATTGTTATTGGAATAGCTTAACGTTAGCTCGTAAGTATGATATTCATACAATCGCATTTCCAGCTATTTCATGTGGAGTTTATGGCTATCCAGTAGAAAAGGCAGTGCCACTTGTATTAAAGACGATTGCGGATTGGTTGGATGCGAATAGTGATTATACAATGAAAATCAGTTTGTATTGTTTTGACGAAGAAACGACAAAGGAATATCAGAAATATACATCGTATCAGGGAGAGTAGTCTTCCTGATTTTTTTGTTAACTATTTAGAAAATTTTCTAAATAGAGTTGAAATAATATTTAAAAGGTATATAATCTATTAGAAATATTTCTAAATAGGTGGTGATACTTTGTTTGAAAAAACATTTAAAGCGCTAGGTGCGCCAGTTAGAAGAGACATATTGAACTTATTAAAAAAAGGCAAGATGTCAGCTGGAGATATTGCGAGTCATTTTGATATGTCTCAGGCAACCGTTTCCTATCACTTATCCTTATTAAAGGATGCAGGTTTGATTTGTGAAGAGAAGGATAAAAATTTTATCTTTTATCAAATCAACGCATCTATATTTGAGGAGATGTTGTGTTATTTTAAGTCTTTTATTGGAGGGAATGAAAATGTTGAAAAATAAATGGTTTATGTTTAGTTTAGCTTTGTTTGTGATTCCTTTGGTGTTGAATCTGGTTTTTTATAATCAACTTCCAGATGTTGTGCCAACCCATTTTGATGTAAATGGTCAAGTCGATGGTACAATGCCTAAGTTTATGGGTTTATTTGGTATGTTGTTTTTGTGCTTGGCAATCCATGTATTTACGTGTTTTGTGACGGTAAAAGATCCAAAGCGAAACAATATTCCAGATTTTATGATGAATATTTTATTTATGATTTGTCCGGTTATATGCATTGTGACAAGTATGACAATTATTTATTTTGGTTTGGGATATTCGTTTGATGTAAGTTTTGTGATGAATATTCTTGTTGGTGTTTTATTGATAGTGCTCGGTAATTATTTGCCGAAAGTAAAACGAAATTATGCGGTTGGAATTAAAACATCGTGGGCTTAAATAGTGATGAAAACTGGGTGTTATCAAATCGTGTGGGTGGCTATTGTATGGTCATTGCTGGAATTCTATATATAGTACTTGGATTACTTGGTTATATGACAATGGGAATTGTTGTGATTCTTGTAGCGACTATTATTCCATGTATTTATAGCTACATATTATTTAAGCGAGGAATTTAAAATCCTCGCTTGATTTCATTTTGGATGCATTTGAATAAGACTTGAATCGTTTCACTAATCATTTTCTTGGTTTGACTATCTACATTTTGAATGGATTTAATCATCTCAACCATGTCGATATTATTCCTTAAATCTTTTGGGTTTTCGTAATCTGAAAAGATAGAGTAAATGGTATCAATGACTTGTTTGCGTGTATTGACATCAATGGATTTAAGCCATTTTGATAGTGTAGATTGTGTATGTTTAGATAGTTGATCATTTTGTTTAAGATAAATAAAATCACCGTTTTTAACGCACCAGGTAAATGGATCGTGTTGAAGGATAGATATGGCATCACTTTGAATGATTTGATAATTATTTGTTTCTTCAAGTAAGAGTCCAATAACACTCGATTGTGGTATGGTCTTAAATACTTTCTTATCGGTTTGATAAGGTGTAAGAAATCCAGGCCCATCATGATTGTATATACAATAAATTGGATTGTGTGTATGGATTCCTGCATATAGGGCAAGATTGGCTCCTTTGGAGTGTCCGCCTAAGATGAGTTTATGGTTTGTTTTATAGTTATTCACATAGTTTAAGGCAGAAATTTGACTGGGAATATTTTCTTGAAAACATAGATTGAAGTCTTCTTTCCATCCTACAAAACTAGCATCGGTTCCGCGAAAGGCAATGTAGTCTGTTTGGTTGGGTAAGTGATAAGTCATAGCACAGAATTGTTTTTCATTATCTTTGTCAAAATTAGTTTGTAGATGAGAATGGTAATGGCTTCATAGCGAAGGGAGTGTATGAATTGTAGAAATAATTCTTCGTTTAATTCAGGTACTCGGGTATCCATGCATAAAGTATCAATTTCATTTTCAAAATCACTTAATAGATGGATTTCGGATTCAATATCAATGCTTGAGTTTTCAAATTTAATATAGGAAATTTGTGAGAGAATTAAAGAGTCCACATTATTAAATGGGTATTCTTCAAGGGTTAAATTTCCGTATTCTTTAATGTAGTCAATAATGTTTTTCATAGGTTTATTGTAGTGCATAAATACATTTAATGAAATATGTTCATCCATAATTTTAAAATTTTTAAAGTTCGTATACAATAAAGTTAGTGAGGGTGGATTGTTATGTTGATATTTGGAATTTTGTGTATTTGTCTGAGTTTAGACGTATTTGTATATGCATTAGAACAGGGGGCTTCAATTCGTAATATTCGCTTTTCAAAAGCATTGGTTTATGGATTGATTTTTGCGCTATGCAGTTCGGGTATGTTTTTATTAGGACATGGGATGTCCACATATATTTTTGGACGTCCATTGGCAACATTGAATAAATATGTTGCGATATTTGTCTTTTTGATTCTTGGAAATGGAATGGTCATTTATAGTTTTAAGCGTGGAAAGTTTGTGGAAAGACTACAAGAGTTTGATACAAAACAAATTATTAAATTGGCTCTTATTGGAGGACTCGACTGTTTTTTAGTTGGAGTTGGCTGTTATTATATGAATCTTCCTTATTTGATGGAGTCTTTCGTTTTATTTTTAATTGTACTTGCTGGCTATATGATTCATTTTTATATTGGATATTATAATGGGGCCGGATATCAAAAGGTTTATTATTTTCTTTGCGGAGTCGTATACTTATTTATGAGCTTATCATTAATTTTTAAATTAATTCGATTGTAGAGGTGATTTCATGACATTAAATGAAAAGGTGACAATGAAAGATCTTCTGAGTGAGGGATTGTATATTTTGATGCAACAAAAGCCTTTCGAAAAGATCACAATCAAACAGATTTGCGATAAAACAGGTGTTATTCGTGGAACTTTCTATAATCATTTTATGGATAAGTATGAGGCATTGGAATATTTGATTCATCGTATGTTTTATAAAGGGATTGAGCATGAATCCAATCCTCAAATTATAAAACATATCTTTCAGACTGTAAGTGATGATCGTGATTTTTTTAAGTCTTGTTATAGAATCACAGGACAGAATGGTTTTGAAGATTTAATGAGTAATGTGTTTAAAGAAATATTTAGAAATGTATTTTCTTATTTAGATGTGAGTAGGTTGGATTCAAGGTTCACAGTGGATTTTTTAGTGGATTATTATGCGAATGATTTATTATACTTTTTAAAGTATTGGATTTCTCGTAATTTTGAACCAGATGTTGAGACTTATTATAGTAAGATCGAGGTTTTATTTAGGAATAGTATAAAAGAATTAAATATTCGATATAAGGACTAAATCTAAATTGACAAAATGCGTATTGTCTAGTAGGATAAAGCGTATAAAAAGGCAATGAAGAGGGCGAGTACCTTTTAGAAATACTTTAGAGAGCTTTTGGTTGGTGAAAAAAAGCGTAGGACTAATTGGGAATAAAGACTTGGAGCTATTTGTATTTCCTGCATTAAAGGAAGCGCTGTTTATAGACAGTGACTAAGGCTAGACAAAGTGATTTGTCTGGTAAATTAGGGTGGTAACACGAGCACTTCGTCCCTTTGTGGCAAGTGCCTTTTTTTTATGGATAAAAGAAAAAGGAGAAAACAATGGAAAAGTTAACGCAACAAGAACAAGTTCGTCGTCAAAAGATGCAAGATTTGATTGACATGGGTATTGATCCATTTGGATCTCGTTATGATCGTACTTCAAATTCGGGTATTATCAAATCATCTTATGAAGACAAGACAAAAGAAGAATTAGATGAATTACAAGTAACTGTTAAGATTGCAGGTCGTATCATGACGAAGCGTCGTCAGGGTAAAGCTGGTTTTATGAATATCCAGGATCGTGAAGGTCAAATTCAGATCTATGTTCGTAAAGATGAAATTGGGGATGATCAATATGAAATCTTCAAGAAAAATGATATTGGAGATATTGTAGGTATTGAAGGTACTGTTATGAAAACAGATCATGGACAATTGTCTGTTCGTGCTAAAAATTATACACACCTTTCAAAATCACTTCGTCCTTTACCAGAAAAATTCCATGGTTTAACAGACGTTGAAGAGCGTTTCCGTCGTCGTTATGTAGACTTGATTATGAATCCAGAAGCTAAGCATATTGCACTAACAAGACCAAAAATTATTCGTGCAATCCAACACTATTTGGATGGTCAAGGTTTAGTGGAAGTTGAAACTCCAGTTATGCAACCAATCTTAGGTGGTGCAAGTGCTAGACCTTTCGTAACGCACCACAACACATTAAATATGGATTTCTATTTGCGTATCGCAACTGAATTACCATTGAACGTTTGATCGTTGGTGGTTTAGAAGGTGTTTATGAAATTGGACGTTTATTCCGTAATGAAGGTATGGATGCGATGCATAACCCTGAATTTACAACCGTTGAAGCGTATGTTGCCTATAGTGATTTACATGGAATGATGGACTTGATTGAAGGTTTATTTGATTCAGTAGCTAATGAAGTATTGGGTACTACAGATATTACTTATCAAGGAACACAATTATCATTAAAGGCTCCTTTCAAACGTATTCACATGGTTGATGCGATCAAAGAAGCTTGTGGTGTAGATTTCTGGCAAGATATGAGTTATGAAGAAGCTGTGAAATTGGCTGAGGAACATGATATTGAAGTTGAAAAGATCCATAATACAGTTGGACACATCATCAACTTATTCTTCGAAAAATATGTTGAAGAAACAATTGTACAACCAACATTTGTATATGGTCATCCAACATCCATTTCTCCATTAGCTAAGAAGAATACTAAGGATCCTAGATTTGCGGATCGTTATGAATTGTTCATTTGTGGACATGAATATGCGAACGCATTCTCTGAATTAAATGATCCAATTGATCAAAGAGAACGTTTCGAAAAACAATTAGAACTTCGTGAATTAGGTGATGATGAAGCCAACGAAGTAGATACAGATTATGTAGAAGCATTGGAATATGGTCTTCCTCCAACTGGTGGTGTAGGACTTGGAATTGATCGTTTCGTAATGTTGTTGACAGATCAAAGAACAATTCGTGAAGTATTATTATTCCCGACAATGAAGTCACTCGGTGATGTAAATAAGAAAAATGATGTAAAAAATCAGGCTGCCGAAGAAATGAAAGCAGAGCCGGAAAAAATTGATTTCTCTAATGTAAAGATTGAGCCTTTATTTGAGGAAGAAGTTGATTTTGATACATTCAGCAAGTCAGATTTCAGAGCTGTAAAGGTTAAAGAGTGTGTTGCAGTACCGAAGTCAAAGAAACTGTTACAGTTTACTCTTGATGACGGAACAGGCACAGACAGAACCATTTTAAGCGGTATTCATAGCTTTTATGAGCCGGAAGAACTGGTTGGAAAGACTCTTATTGCTATCACAAATCTTCCACCGAGAGCTATGATGGGCATTGACTCTTGCGGTATGCTCCTCAGTGCTATTCATGAAGAAGAAGGCGAAGAAAAGCTTCATCTTCTGATGGTTGATGACCACATTCCAGCAGGTGCAAAGCTCTATTAAGATGATGTAAAGATGTACCGTTTTACCGAATAGACGGGACGTACTTCATTTGATAAAAAACTAAAAAAACAGCGATTTACATCAAACTTACATCATTTGATGCAGAAATCGGTGCAAGCAAGAAAAAATCGCATAATTAGTACAATGAGTGGGCAATTCCAATCGGGATTGCCCATTTTTTAAACAAACAAAAATACATATCGAAATTTACAGGAGAAATATATATGGTTGGAAGAATTTATCATGTAGGACTAACGGTTTCTGATTTGGAACGCTCAATTGCATTCTACAGAGATGTCCTTGGGCTTGAGTTTCAAGGAGAGATTTTTATGGAAGGCGAAGAAACAGATAAAATGTTTCGTAGAGTAAATTGCAAAGCAAGGGTCGCTTATTTGAATGGCTCCAAGCTGTTGAAGCACCGCCAGTTGAGCTGATTCAGTTTGTAAACAACGAAGTAAAGAAAGTTCCCTCTGATTTGTTTACAACATCTATCTCGGAAGTATGTTTCTACACAGATGATATTGATTCTGCTTACAAACATCTCGTAGATAATAATGTGGAGTGCTTGTCTGAACCGCAGTATTTCGATTTTAGAGCAGATGGATTTGGGGAAAGTAGAGCTTTTTATTTTAGAGACCCGGATGGAATCATTCTTGAGATGATGCAGCCGCTTTAATGAAAAATGGTAAGTACAGGAAAGTGGCAACTTTCAGTTTGTCTGGTTGTCCTTTGAGAGGGGAGAAATCCTTTTCTCAAAGGGCTTTTTCTATTTATACGGATATTCGCAAACTACAAGACAAAGCTAAAACTTCATATATTCTAAGCACAAGGAGGCCCCGGTTTGGCTATGAATAACAGTTTAGCAGAAGTACATCCGGAACTTGTTTCGGAGTGGTCGGAGAAAAACTTACCGCTTGGGCAAATATGAAAAGAGGCTGAAGAATAATACCTTTGAAAATTACAAATATATGTACAATACTTTTGTGCGACCAGTGATTGGAAGTAAAAGAATATCAACGCTGAAGAAATCGGATATTAAGAAATACTACAATTATCTTGTTGATGAAAGAAATTTGAAGCCTTCAACGATTGATAATATACATACGGTTCTTCATCAGGTTTTACAGATTGCTGTCGATGATGACTTTATCAGAAATAACCCGTCAGATAATGTGTTGAGAGAATTGAAAAAAGCACATTGTTTTCAGTCGGAAAAGCGTAGAGCGTTGACGAAACCGGAGCAGGAGCTATTTCTGAATTTCCTGAAAACCCACCCTGTATATGAACACTGGTATCCGGTCTTTGCAGTAATGATAGGAACTGGACTTCGTGTGGGGGAAGTAACTGGATTGAGATGGTGTGATATTGATATGGAAAGTGGAATGATTGATGTTAATCATACTCTTGTATATTATGACCACAGAACCGAGGGAAGTAAAAGTGGCTGTTATTTCAATGTAAATACAACGAAGACTCCGGCGAGTATGAGGTAGGTTCAATGCTCGGTTTTGTGAAAGAAGCATTGGAACATGAGAAACAGAAGCAGGAAGATTTAGGACTTCATTGCGAGGTCACGATTGACGGATATACAGATTTTATTTTCATCAATCGTTTTGGTCAGGCACAGCACCAAGCCACACTCAACAAAGCAATCCGAAGAATTATCCGTGATTGCAATGATGAGCAGTTTTTGTACAGTGATGAATCTGATGTGTTACTTCCTCATTTTAGCTGCCACTCGCTTAGACATACATTTACAACAAGAATGTGTGAAGCTGGAGTAAATATAAAGGTCATTCAAGACGCACTCGGACATTCAGATATTTCAACTACACTGAACATCTATGCTGATGTTACAAAAGAAATGAAAGCGGAAGAGTTCAAAGGATTGGATAGCTACTTCAAAGTATAATATTGGACTTCACATACAGAAAGAGAACATACAGAGTGTTGTGTGTTCTTTTTTTCGTTGGATAAAAAGAGAAATGCTTGAATGGGATATCTTTATGTATCTTTAAACGCCCAAATTAGAAATATTACTCTTCTTCACTCTTCTTCAACTTCGAATAATAACTATCCGCAGTATAAAGCGCCGCCACCGGATTATGCCCCAATACACGGTCTTTCGTCACTGCTGTCGTAGTCAGTGCCT
>ENA-OQCS01000321-OQCS01000321.1-human-gut-metagenome-genome-assembly--contig:-NODE-321-length-26597-cov-2.775482_pt1 | contig 26597 bp, 26 predicted proteins | sample MGYA00242757_ERZ504575 | MGnify/ENA primary metagenome ERZ504575 (study PRJEB26092, sample SAMD00036297) | human gut metagenome | host: Homo sapiens | study: EMG produced TPA metagenomics assembly of... | reverse complement strand
AAAAGATGATTCATATATTTCCTCCCTTATTATTAAACTTAAACAATTAAATACATTACGATTAAATCGTAATGTATTTAATAAATATTATTTATTTTAAATCATTTCTCTTTTTCAAAATAGCAATTTCTTGAATTAAGTTTTTTTGCTTTTCTTCTAGCATAGATACTTTATTAAATAAAACATATACTAAAATAATAAGCATAAAAATAATAGCTGCAAAAACTATATTTGCTGTTGAAATGACACCTATAAGTCTAGCTACAAAAAAAGCAATTTGTGGAAAAACACTTAAAATAATTAATGCTATCGAACAAAGAATCCATGCTAAAGCATAATCAGTTCTTAATTTACCTTTTTTAACATTCTTTACTAAAATAATAAAGAATAAAACAGTGAATATAATTAATAATATTTGTAATGTTAACTCATACGTTACCTCCTAATTAAAGAATATAATTGTTATTAATACTTTTAACATATATTGAATAGAACTTCCTATCCCTGTATAAATACTTGTACCAGCAAGTCTATCTTCCATTTTAACTTGTACTTCTTTTGCTTTATAACCTTTTTTTATTTGAAATGCAAGTGTATCAGGTTCTGGTTTTCTATTTAATTCAAAAGCATAATCTTTAATTAATTCTTTATTAATGATTCTCATTCCACTTGTAGGATCATTAATAGTGGCACCTGTTGTTAGTTTAATCATTGCAGTAATAATTCTACTACCTAACATTCTCATGCTAAAATGCTTCTTTTCATCCACAAATCTTGATCCAATAACAATATCATATCCATTTTCTATTTCTTTTACTAAACTAGGTATATATTCTGGTAAATGTTGCCCATCACCATCAAATTGGATAGCTGCGTCATAATTATTATAATAAGCATATTTATAACCTGTTTGTACTGCACCAGTTAAGCCTAAGTTAACAGGTAAATCAACATGATTAATATTATTGTCATCTAAAATTTTTCCAGTACTATCTTTAGAACAATCATTGATTACAATATAATCACAATCAATATCTGCATTTCAAGATTTCTAACAACTCTTAAAATGCTTTCTTCTTCATTATATGCTGGAATTATAACTAAAGTTTTCATACTTCCCTCTTTCTCTAATACTATTCTTACTGATTATACCAATAAAATTATATATTTCAAACAAAATATACACAAAACGGGATGTATTCATCCCATTTTTGTACATAATTTTAATTTCTAAGCCAAACACCATTAGCATCAAAGCGATAAACTACTTCATTGATTTTATAATCTCCTGTAACCATCTTTCCATTAGCGTCAACATAATACCAGTTATTTCCTGATTTTACCCATTGGGCACTAATTACGCCACTTGAAGCTGCATAGTAATCTTCACCATTGATCTTGAACCATCCTTTTTGCATTAATCCGCTTTCTGCAAAGTAATATTTAGCTCCTGCAATCGTTTGGAATCCTGTTACCATTTTTCCATCTGCGTCTACATAGTACCAAGTATTTCCTGATCCTACCCATTGTGCTGTAATTGCTCCACTAAATGTTGCATAGTAATCTGCTCCATTGATTTTGAACCATCCTGTTTGCATAAGTCCACTATTTGCGAAGTAATACTTAGCTCCTGATATTGTTTGGAATCCTGTTACCATTTTCCATCTGCATCTACATAGTACCAGTTGTTTCCTGATCCTACCCATTGAGCCTTGATTTCTCCGCTTGTTGATGCATAGTAATCTTCATTATTAACTTTGAACCATCCTTTTTGCATTAGTCCACTATTTGCAAAGTAGTATTTAGCTCCTGCAATCGTTTGGAATCCTGTTACCATTTTTCCATCAGCGTCTACATAGTACCAGTTATTTCCTGATCCTACCCATTGAGCTATAATTGCTCCAGATGATACTGCATAGTAATCTTCTCCATCAATTTTGAACCAACCTGTTTGCATAACTCCATTGGCATCAAAATAGTATTTAGTATTTTCTACGGTATAGTATCCTGTTGCTTTTTGGTTATTATCATAGTAATACCATTTATTACCTGATTGTACCCATCCAGATTTTACTTCAGGAGTTTCTACAGTTAATTCACCACTTTCATTAAATGTATAATCTTTTCCATCAATGTTTACAGTTCCTGTAACCATTTTTCCTTCTTTATCAAAGTAATATTTTTTACCACTTAATGTTAACCAACCAGTTGTTTTTTTGACCATCTTTATCTAGATAATACCAAGTTTTTTCTTCTTCTAACCATCCAGTTGTCATTTTACCATCAGCATCAAAATGATATTTAGTTCCATCTACTTCTTGCCATCCTGTACATGGTTCATAATATCTGTCATATAAATATTTATTACCTATAAATTCTGTAAGTTTTCTTGATGTTAATACTGTAGTTTCTTTAACGATACCATTTTTATCATAGGCAACTAAAAGCATTTTTCCTTTTTCATAAGCAGTTGTAACTTCTATATTATTTCCAGATGCTGTTAATAATTCTCCCCATGAGAAAATATATTTAACACCATTTATAGTTTCTATACCTTCTGCTTCATTCAAGTTTTTATCATAGTAATACCATTTTCCTCTAAGTTGAATCCAAGTATTAGCTACTGCTTTTTTCTTTTCAACAACAACACCTTCGCTATTATATGCAATGACATAAGTTACTATCTTATCATTTCATCTTTATATGATGAAACAACAGATATTCCATTAGAAGATTTTATTAATCTACCATTTTCAAAATAATATTCTTTTCCATTAACAGCATAAATACCATCTACAAAATTCATTTCACTTGAAACATAGTACCAATCATTTCCAATTTCATTCCATCCAGCTACTCTCTTAACCTTATCTACAATTTCACCTTTATTATTATAAGCATAAAGATAATCATTTCGATAATCAGTTAATATTTCATCATTGTCACTTGTTTGAAGCATACCATAAATAAAATACAAAGATTTTCCATCTACAGTATATTCTCCATCATATGGATAATAATAACCTGCATCATTTAAATAATAGTAATAACAATTACCATTTAAATAAATCAATTCATTATCTTTGAATTTAGCTTTTTCAATAACTTTTCCATCTCTTACATAAGCAAGTGTATCTCCTGATGTAACAACTTCATCCAAATATTCAGCTAATTGTCCAAAATTAAAGTAATATTCTACACCATCAATTGTTTGAATTCCTGAATATGGAGTTAATTCAGAATCAAAATAATATTTTCCACCATTAAATTCAATCCATTTATTTCCTTCAATCTCAACTTGTTCTACAACTTTCCCAGTATAATCATAGGCATAATATTTATTGCCTTCTCTAACTGTTGTAATATTTCCTTCAAAACCTGAAGTTGCAAGTTGTCCATTACTCAAGAAATAATAAGTTGCATCTCCAATTGTATGAATTCCTTGATATGGATATAAATCTTGATCATAGTAATACCAATTATTATTAAACTTAATCCATTTATTTCCTTCAATTTTTACTTTTTCTATAACAATACCATTTTTATTATAACTAACTAAATAATTATTAGAAGTTGCTGTATAAATACCATCATAATCATATGTTGCTAATTGTCCATCACTCCAAAAGAAGTATTCCACACCATCAACTTTTTGAACTCCTTGATATGGATTTAAATTTTTATCAAAATAATACCATTTATTATTAACTTTAATCCATTTATTTCCTACAATATCTTGTTGATCAGTAACAACACCATTTTGATTATAAGCAATAAGTTGTCTATCAAATGTAATTACCCATATTCCTTCATAAGTACGTGTTGCTAATCTACCTTCCCATTCAAAATAATATTTAACACCATTAATTGTTTTAACTCCTATATAAGGATTCATATCAGCATCATAGTAATACCATCTATCCCCATAATGTGTCCAATCTCCAGCAACAATATTTGCATGATTCGTTACAATACCACTTTTATCAACAGTGACAATCAACCCATTATCTGTAATTGTATCTTCATCATACCAAGAAGAATATGCCATATGACCATCATAGCTATAAAAATAATAGGTATTCCCATCAATTTCTTGAAGCCCTTTAAGTAATTCACCATTATCATCATAATAATATTTGTATCCATACTCTTCATACCAGCCACATCTTTCACTACTTAAAGTAACAGGTGTATTAGAATCTTTTTTAACATTTGTTTCTAATGCACTAACCATCGTAGTTGGTAATGTTGTTGCTGCAACAAGAGCTGATGCTACAGCAATCTTTTTAAAATTCCTACTCATGTTTTATCCTCCCCATAAATATTTCATAGACTTATTATATCATAACTGAATGCAATACTTCTTATCTAAAACCAAACGACATTTTTTCATTCTAAAAAGCAAAAGAGGTAACTGTGTTACCCCTTTTCAACTGAAATATTGATTTTATTAATGTAAGGTTCAATAAGTTTAAAGAACCAATGTGAACATAAATGATATATTTTATAAACAATGTACGAAATAAGATAAATAATTAATGCTGATCCTAATTGATGTACAATTAAAACCAAAATACCTCTATTAACAAATTGTTCAATTCTAATATATCTTAATAAGAATTCATGAAATAAAAAACATGTAAAAGCAGCTTTAGCTAATTCATTGATTATTTTACTTTCAAAATGAATATCCATAAAGAATAAAAGAATATAAGCAGACATTAAGATAATAATTGGATTATTATAATACCATGTTGCTGTATATTGTAAATGTAAAACATGTTCCATCATTGAAAAAGCATATAAAAATGCTAAACATCTTATAATCCACATACCTGCTTTTTTCTTAGATAATGTTATTTTATTTACACGAAGATATGCTCCTACAAAATATACCAAAACAAAGTTAATAATTGTATAACCATATTGACTTCCATACATTCCAATAGTACTTAATCCTAAATATGTATTTCCTGTTATATTTTCAGCAACATCTATAACAATTGTCCAAACTGAAAAAATAAGCATGAGTATAATTAATAAGCGTTTAAATTGTTCTTTATTAAGTTGTTTAATAATTAAATTAAGATATGGACTAATAATATATAATACAGAATAAAGTATTAAAAAGTAATTAGCGGGTAATAAACTACTAATCAATGAACTTACTGTAAATACTTTATGACCTCTTAATACTCCAAAAACATAAAAAACTAAATTAAATACGATAACTTGTACAAATAATTCTAGTATCTTAATTAATTTTCTATTTTGATTACAGCTAGAAAATACGCTGAAATCATTACAAAAACATTAACTGCACAAACAAATAAGCTTTCTATTAAATATAAATAATATTGATTAGGACTGCCATCTAAAACCATTCCTAATGCACCACCCATACTTGCATTATTATAATGTAAAATAACGACACCAATCATTGAAATAATTCTTAATAATTCAATAGACGAATTTCTTTTCGTTTTCTCTTTCATATATATTCCCTTCCAAACAAAAACCGATTTTTACTCAAAACAATGAGTAAGATCGGTTTTTAATTTATTTGATTCATCCAAAGACCTTGGTTATCAAAACGATTGACCTTTCCAGCAATTATATAATCTCCAGTAACCATCTTTCCATCAGTATCTACATAATACCAGTTTCTTCCTGATTTGACCATTGTGCTTGGATAGTTCCTGATGAAGCTGCATAATAGTCTTCATCATTGATCTTAAACCAATCTTTTTGCATTAATCCACTACTTGCAAAATAATACTTCGCACCATTAATTGTTTGATAACCAGTAACCATTTTTCCATCAACATCTACATAATACCAATTACTTAATGATTTGACCCATTGTGCTTGAATAGCTCCAGATGAAGCTGCATAATAATCTTCACCATTGATTTTAAACCATCCTGTTTTCATTAATCCACTTTCATCAAAATAATAAGTACTATTTCCTACTTTATAATATCCAGTAACCATATAATCATCATTTGCTATATAGTACCATCTATTTCCTAATGGTAACCATCCTGTTACCTTTTCACCATCTACAAATGTTTTTCCATAGATTTTTAATGTTCCTTGACTATAATATTTCCATTGATTTCCTACTTGCATCCATCCTGTGTACATAATACCATCTTCATTGAAATAATATTGTCTTCCATTAATAACTTGATCTCCTGTAAGAATCAATCCTTCATCATTTACATAATACCAATTACTTAATGATTTGACCCATTGTGCTCTTAATTCACCATCAGAAGAAATATAATACCAAGTATCATCTACTTTAAACCATCCAGTTTCATAGAACCATCTTCCATAAAAAGATATTTTCTATTTCCAACTTTATAAATACCAGTAACCATAGAACCATCTTCAGCTATATAATACCATTTATCATTTATTGGTAACCATCCTGTTACCTTTTCACCTTCTACAAATGTTCTTCCATAGACTGACATTTTCTTAGGACTATAATATTTCCATTTATCATTTTCCTTATGCCATCCTCTGACCATTACACCTTCACTAGTAAAATAGTATTCTTTATTGTTTATAGTTTGTGCACCAGTAACCATATCACCATTACTTGTTAAATAATACCATTCACCATTTAAACTGATCCAACCAGTAGCCATAATTCCATTAGTATTAAAATAATACCATTTTCCATTAATCTTTTCCCAACCGATTTGTAGAATATTTTTACTACTTCCATAATACCAATGATCATAATAATATTTCCATCCTACATAATCATATTTAGAAACACCTTGATCATACCAAACACTCATATCTACATAACCTCTAATACCATCAACAAATGCTCCATTGCTATATTGCCATCCTTTAGGACCTCTATACCAATTATTACTAAATCCTAATGATGATGTATAAGCAGCTACCCAATCTACATGTTGATAAATAGTTGGACTATTTAATTTTGTTTGTAAAAGTGAACGATAGCTATAAACCTTCGTATTATAATTACTATTTGCTAATTTATTAACAATGCATCAACAACTAATTCATTCATTGTTGTTGATAATTCAGGTCTTTCCATATCTAAATAAACAGGATATGAAAGTTCTGAAGGTGAAATTTTATATATTGATAAATAATTTAAAATCATTGTTGCTTCATTATCAGCATCTGTTACATTATTTGAATAATCATAAATATAGATTCCAAAAGGAATATTATATTTTCTACAACCATTTAAATTATTTTCAAATTGTTCATCAATATGATAATATCCACCCTTATGAGAAACAATTCTAATAATAACACCATCTACATCTGTTTTACTTACTTTACTCCAATCAATATGACCATTGTATTGTGAAACATCAATAACCTTTTTAACATTTTCACCAATAACATGACCATCATTATCACAAAAACATTTTTTATTTCCTTGATAAAACCAACCATTTTGAATCATAGTTCGTAAACTATAAGAATTTTCTTCCTTTGCATCTTCTATTTTATTTTCATCTTGATCAATATGACTACTTTGTCCCATAATTGCATCATCATAACTTCCATCTAATGCATTTACAGAACTATTTTGAAAATAACTCAATGCAAAAGCCATTCCAAAAGCCAAAAACAAATAACCAAAAAACTTTTTCAAAATCTTTCCTCCCCCTAAAAATATTATTACTGCATAACACCACTGCTATTAAAATAATATGTCTTATTTCCAACTTTATAATAACCAGTTACCATCGAACCATCACTTTTTAAATAATACCACTTATTCTCTAATTGAAGCCATCCAGTAACCATATAACCTTCATAATAAGTTTTCCCATATATTTCCATAACACCTGTACTTAAATAGTACCACTTACCATTAATTCTTTGCCAACCTGTTAACATTTGATATTGGCTATTAAAATAAAACCATGTATTCCCTAGTTTCTTCCAGCCACTTTGTCCATAACCTGAATCATCAAAATAGTACCATTTATTGCTGACTTTTTGCCAACCTGTTTGCATTTTACCACTATCATTAAAATAAAACAAATTATTTCCTACAGTTTGTAATCCTGTAAGTCTTTTACCTGTATTATCAAAGTAATACCAATCACTACCTAAAGTTAACCAACCAGTAACCATATAGCCTTCATAATAAGTTTTTCCATAGATGTTCATAACACCTGTACTAAAGAAATAAGTATTTCCAGAGATTTCTTGAAATCCTGTTGCCATTTGATAATTATCTAAAAAGTAATACGTATTTCCTGCAATCATTTGCCAACTTTTTTGTCCATAACCACCATTATCAAAATAATACCATTTGTTATTGATTCCTTGCCAACCTGTTTGCATCTTTCCACTTGCATTAAAATAATAGAAATTATTTCCTACAGTTTGTAATCCTGTTACCATTGATCCATCACTATTTAAATAATACCAATCATTACCTAGTGGTAACCATCCTGTAATCATATACCCTTCATAATACGTTTTTCCATAGATTTTCATAACACCAGTACTTAAATAATACCATTTTCCATTTATTTCTTGCCAACCGGTTTGCATTTGATAGCTACTATTAAAATAAAACCAATTATTTCCTATTAATTTCCAATCCTTTTGACCATAACCCAATTCATCAAAGTAGTACCATTTATTATTAACTTCTTGCCAACCCGTTTGCATTTGTCCACTTGTATTAAAATAATAGAGATTATTTTCTATAGTTTGTAAACCAGTTGCTTTTGAACCATTTGAAAAATAATAATACCAATAATTATTTTCTTTTTTCCATCCTTGTGGATGAGAAATATTATTTAATAAAGTAACATATTGATTACTTACATATCCTGTATTATTAAAGCTATAAGTTCCATCACTACTAGCAACTTCACTTTGTATCTTATAAAAATCATTAATTGTAGAGGCATCTTTTATAATAAATGAATAAGCTGGATTTTTTATCGTTGTATATAAAACACTAGAACTTGTATTTGAGCTACTTCTTACATTAAGGGCAGTATGTGTTGTTAAATAAATATCTTTGATTCCTAAAGTATAATAATCTTTATCTTTAGAAGAGATACTAGCATCCATATTTTTAGCAATGCTTGCACATTTTTCTCCTTCATAGGGATCTGAAGAATATTTTCCAAATATTCCACTTCCCTTATCTCCAAAATAACCTCCTCTAAATAAAGAAGTATATGTAGGATTTAAATATCTTTTAGACATCCAACTCGATGTAAAATTCATAATACAATCATCTACTGTACTAAAGGTATCTGCATTTCCACCTGGATTATTATCTGTAGCATTTAATCCAAATAAGTTATTTTTATTTAATGCAATATTGCTCTTTCCCCATCCAGATTCTAAGGCAGCAAAACTTGCTGCCATTAAAGCATTGACCCCATATTTATTTTGATACTTAATAAAAATATCACCTGTATTATATAATTTAGAAGTACTTCCTGCTTTATTATTTAAATAATTTGATATTTGTGAACCAGTATAAGTTGTTTGACTTCTCATTGGTAAGTATTGAAAATAACTATAATAAGGATTATTAGGATTAATAGCATTATTTCTAACATTATTTTTATAATCTGTAATCATTGTATTATAGTTATCATAAAAATAATGTCCATCATAGCTATAATACTCTTTATTCTTTGTTAAATAACTAGGCCCTGTCCCTATATAATTCTTATTTCCTTGATTTCCTGTCGCATTAACATTATTAGAAATATAATGATACAAATCACCTGATGAATTAACTTCATAGTTACTTGCATAATAAGTCCCTTGGCTAAGAACTTCAACATATTGAGGATCTACTAAACCAATAACTCCTGAAATCATAAACTTCACTTTTCCATTTTCATAGCCTAAAAAAGCTGCATCCGCTGCACTTGATTTAGATAAATATCCCTCTTGTCCTGTATAATAATCTGTAAAATTTGTCGTTGTCTTTGCTTTAGAACAATTAAAATTAACCATATTCGCTGTAGAAACTGTTCGTGCATAAGGATTATACTCTTCATTCGTTGTTCCATCATAAACATCTACAGTATTAATATTTCCATCTTTATCTACAAACTTTGTTTGTCCAATAACGTCATTTGTTTCTTCATATGCTTTTATATTAGAGATATTAAAAATCATTCCCAATAATATAACAAGAAACAGACTTATGTACTTTTTTTCATTTCCAACCTCCTACAATATTTTAAATCTATAGAATATTTTAACTTACTAATCCTATTTGCTTTTAATGATGTGATAACATCACATAAAATAATATACTTACAAATATCAACTAAAATAATCATCTTCATAAATACTATTTTTATTATAATGATATACATTTTCAATTCAACAAAAAGGATATAGAATTTTCTATTCTATATCCCTGTTATTTCTTTCTTTTCTTGTAAATATTTATTTGCATCTTTAAAGAAACTAATGACAATCAACAGTATAATAAATCCTATTGGAAAAGCAGCGATAATAGCCACTGACTGTAAACTATACATTGAATTTTCAGCAAAAATCAACGCTATTGGAAATAAGATAAAGATAATTGCCCAGAAAACTCTAATCTTTTTATCTGGTTCTTCATCTACATCTAATTTTTTATAGGAATAAGATGAAACAACCATAGTTAAAGCATCAAATGTTGTTGAATAAAAAGCAATCATAGTAATAACTAATAACAATAAACCTAGACTTGCTAGTGGTAGAGTATCAAATATCTTTAAAATAACTGCAGAATAATCTCCACTTTTAGCAATCATTCCCGAAATATCAATTCCATGTTTCATTTGTTGTGCCAAACCATAATTTCCAAGAATAATGAATGAAGTAAAAGTTCCTGCTAGACCCCATCCATATCCTCCTAGAATCGTATTTTTAATTGTTCTTCCCTTACTGATTTTTCCAATAAAGAAAGGAGTTGCAACACACCATACCATCCAATAGGCCCAATAATAAATCGTCCAATTTTGTGGAAATGATGTTTCTCTTAATGGATCCATCCAAGTAGATAATCCGATAAAGTTTTGTACCATGTTCCCAATAGCTGAAAAACCAGTTTCTAAGATATATGTGGTTTCTCCTCCACCAATCAAAAAATAAATAAGTAATGCAAAGAATAAATAGGAACAATATGTTGCTAATTTAGAAATACCTTTCATTCCTGTAAGTACAGTAAATGTATAAACTGCTGCAATCAATAATAAAACAGCAATAGTAAGTCCTACACCATTAGGCAACCCAAATACTCTACTTAAAGCTGCTGATAATAATGGTGTTGCTAGTGAAAAGGTTGTTGCAGTTCCTGCAATAAGTGCAAATATAGCAATTAAATCAATAATTTTACCTACAACTCCATCCACTTTATTTCCTAGTAATGGTCTACATCCTTCAGAAAACTTTGTTTGTTTCTTCCTCTTACATGTAACATAAAACCAAAAGCAACAGCCAAAATAATATAAAAACTCCAAGCAATTGGTCCCCAATGAAATAACGGAAATGTTGAAGCCCATTTTTGTATTCCACCTAATTGATCAATATACTTTTCATTAGCATATAATGCCCATTCACATAATGAATAAAATAAGATATCAGCTGCCATTGTAGAAGTAAAAATCATTACTCCCCAATTAAATGATGAATACTCTGGTTGATCTGTATTCTTACCTAACTTTATTTTTCCATATTTAGAAAATGCTATATACAATGAACAAGCAAAAATTCCAACTCCTAATAACGCATAATAAATGCCACAGTCATTTCCTAAAAATCCTCTAATCATTTGAATGATATATGAAGATTTTGCTGGCATAAGCATAAATAAAACGCATAATAAGACAACTCCTAATAAAGGAATTATCATTGATACATAATCTAATCTTCCTTTTAATGATTTCTTTTCCATTTTAGTTCTCCCTATAATTTAAATATGATGGATCTATACTGCATAACTCATCTAACTATCTATTTCCAAAATATCTCCATCATGCATTTCTTTAATAGATAATTGATATTCATCTGGATAACAAAATAAAGCTACATCATCCCAATAGATTTCTGTATTTTTCTTTTCTTCAAATTCTATTTCCAAATGTTTTTTCAAGCGTTTCCCATCTTCTGCATTCCAACGAGAAACACTATACAATTGCCAACCATCTTTTCCACCTGTTCGTGAACAAGATGTAACAAGACCCTCTTTGATTTTTAACATCCATTCATTATTGATTTCTTTTTTGTAGATACAGTTATATCCAGAAAAGTCAAAATTCTTTTCAAGAATTTGACTGTTATTAATAATTTGATCCCCATCTAAAATAATGACATTTTTAAGATGTTCTCGAGCTACATAGAGTGATGAAATATTATTACATGTATCAAAATAGGGATTATCAATTAAATGTACATCATTATATTTTTCTTTTAAGTAATTAAACTGTTCCTTAAGGTATCCTACGACAACATAGATTTCTTGAATGCCTTGTTCACGAAGTTTTTCTATAACCCCTTCTATCATTGCTTTTCCATTGACTTTAACTAATGGCTTAGGAACTTTATTAGTAATAGGTCTCATACGTGTTCCTTTTCCTGCGGCCATGATAATTGCTCTTTCTACTTGACTCATTATTTCATATTCTCCATTTCTTCTATAACAATATTATAGTAATCCTTCGCAAAGCGATATTGTGCTAATGAATATTTTCCAAATTCAACACCTAATGTATATTTATATTCACACCAGTTGCTCCATAAAAGACCACACATTGATATATAACAATAGATTTTAATTCTTGTTTGCTGATCACATTTATTTTCAAAATAAATGTCTATCAAGTTATCAATTTGCTGTCTGTTATACATGGAATAGATACAAAACATTGCTATATCAAGATGTGCATCTTGCATTGCCGCATATTCCCAATCAATAAGTTTTATTTTTTCTTCTTCATTTTCTTTATAGAATAGGAAATTATCACAATTTGCATCTATATGACATAGTCTCCATTCTTTAGGCATCTTTTCAATAATGTTCTTTAAAGAGAAGACTTTTTCTTTTGTTTGATCATAATCTTTATATAAGGATTTAGGCCCTCTTAATTTTTTCATAAAAATCAATCTTTTCAAAAACATTAAATTCATGATCAACCTTTAAATCTTGTTGATGAAAATATTTCAATAATTGCATACACTTTCCTAGATCTTCTTGATCATCTTGATTACATACACGTGTATCATTTAAATACTTTGTAATCTTATAACCATTTTGAGGATTCATATAAATAACTTCATCACTGATATTTAAATCTTTTATTACTTGATAAACTTCATATTCTTCTTTTCGATTAATAAGTTGATCTGTTCCTTCCCCAGGAATTCTCATAATATATTTATCTTGATTGATTTCAAATAAAAATGAACGATTAGTCATTCCTTTTTTTAAACTTTTAATATTTTTTATTTGTTCAACATTGATTTTAAAAACATCAGCAATTAAAGATAATGTCTCATTATTTAAGTGTGTTGAATGATCATCTACATTTCTTAATTCTTCATAAGTATTGATTTCATCAACATAATTTGTATAAACGATTTTCCCATAAATAAACATCTTATTTTTTTGATACAAGGCTTCTTCCCAAAATAATGAATCATGCATTCCGTCATCTAAACATTCTAAACGTTCTTTTAAATATAAAGAATCATGTTGATTAATAAATGATAAACCAATCATTTTTAAACCATCATCCTTTACTTTAACAATTTCATTTTTAGTATTACATGTAACATTACTATGTTTACTTATTCTATTTTCAAGCATATACCATGATTGAATTTCATTATTTAAAAATGGATTTTCATAGAAATAAAGATCACCAGGAATAATATAAGTATTATTTATTTTATCTTTTACTAGATTTAAACTATGTAAGTTGTTCTTTTCTTGATATTCTCTATTAACAACTAATTTTACATTATATTTATCAATTAAATAGTCAAATTCTTCTTTCATAAAACCAACAACAATTGTTATATCATGAATATTGGCTTCTATAAGCTGTCTTATGAGACGTTCAATAAGTATTTCATCATTTATTTCTAACATTGCTTTAGGCACATTATTATTAATAGGAATCATTCTAATCCCTTGACCAGCAGCTAAAATAACTGCTGACTTATTTTTCTTTATTAAGTCTATTCCTAAATCTGTTAAAGAATTATCATCATTAATATATTCTAATTCTTTAAGATTCTTTATTGTTTCATTTGTTTTACCTAAAGAACAATTTAATCTTTTAGAAATCATTCTTTGTGAAAGATTATTTTCTTTATAAAGCAGTTTTATAAGTTCAAAGTCTAAATATGTAAAAGTGTTCATTTTTTTCTCCTTGTTAATTTATATGAACATTATAGCATATGTTTTCTATAAGTAAAGAAAAAAGAAGTATTTCTACTTCTTCTATGATAAAAACTTAGGTGTAATATATCCTCTTATAAATTTACCATTACAGTCATTGTTCTATATTCAACAGCATCATTTTTATTTCCTTCAATAACTTTAAAAGTATTTCCATTCACTTCAGCAACAATACCTACATGATCAGGCCATCCTGTATTATCACCATTTCCATTATCATCCCAATCATACATAATAATATCACCAATTGAGGAACATAAGCATCATTTTCTTGCCAAATTCCCATTGCTTGAGCTTTTTCAACTGCTTTACCACATGAACATTCAACTGGGATAATGTCAAGTAAATTACATTCTCTCACCATAGCTGAAACAAAAGTCATACACCAAGAATCTGTATATTTTACTTTATAACCTCTAGGTAATGGATCTAGTTTATTATAAGAATCAATAATTTTCTTAAATGATCCATCTTTTTCATTACATCCCAAATATCTTTTAGCTCTTTCTACAAACTCTTTTCTCGTACAATTTGAAATCCATGAATAATCATCTCTAAATGTATATGTTTTACCATCAATAACTACATCATCTTTAACAGCTGCACCATCTTCATTAAAATAATACCATTTCCATCCAATTTGTGCCCAACCAGTAACCATGACACCACTCTTATTTAAATAATACCATTTATTACCTGATTTTAACCATCCTGTTTGCATATCACCAGAAGCATTTAAATAGAACCATTGATTATTAATCAATTGCCAACCCGTTTGCATAATTCCTTGATCATTAAAATAATACCATTTGTTAGTGATCTTATTCCATCCTTTAACAAGAACCGCATTAGAATCAAGATAATAATATTGATTATCTCTATGATACCAACCTAATTGCAAATCTCCATTAGAATTAAAGTAGTAATATTGATCATTGATATAATAATCACCTACAACCATTTTTCCATCTTGATCCAAATAATACCATGATCCTTTATGTAGCCATCCTTTTTGAATATAACCATTATTATCCGCATAATAATATGTTCCATCTGCTTGGATCCATCCTGTTTTCATAGCACCTGATTGATCAAAGTAACATTGTTCGTCCCCTACAGAAACCAATCCTGTAGCCATTTTTCCATCTTGGTCTAAATAATACCATGATCCTTTATGCAACCATCCTGTTTGAATATAGCCACTATTATTTGCATAGTAATATGTTCCATCTGCTTGGATCCATCCTGTTTGCATGGCCCCTGATTGATTAAAGTAATATTGTTGATTTCCTACAGAAGCTAACCCTGTCACCATTTTTCCATCTTGATCTAAATAGTACCAATAATCCGTATGTAACCATCCTGTTTTCTTTTCACCATGATCATAATAATACCATTGATTCTCTTTATTCGTCCAACCAGATTCCATTACAGTCGACCCATCATTGTATTTAATGTATCTGTATCTTCTTCCGCATTAACATTTATAATCGAAAAACATACAAATAAAATATTAATAAACGCTATTGATAAAGCAATATTTAATAATTTACCTTTTTTCATACAATCCCCCTCTTGTCTTACAATTGACATTATAACAAATACAAAAAAATAAACTAGTTATAATCTATAAAAAATAGAAAACCAGAAGCAGATATTCTCTGTCTTCTGGTTAAATTTTTAATTGATCCAAACACCATTAGCATCAAAATGATTAACTACTCCATTAATTTCATAATCTCCTGTGACCATCTTACCTTCAACGTCTACATAATACCAGTTATTTCCTGATTGTTTCCATTGTCCTTTTAGTTGATTATGACATTTTGTACATACTCCATCTTTAAAATCATGTCCTAAAGCTGGGATCTCTTCGACCCAAATTTCGTCACATCCCTTATTTGTACATTTATGTTTCTTTTCTCCTTTTTCTGTACAAGTCGCTTGCTTTTGATTTCTTACTTCTAATATATGCTGTTGTTTTTCTGTCTTATCTCCACATAAACATTCTTTCCAATGTCCTGTTTCATCATATTTCAAAATATCATAAGAATGCTCATGTACATTTGGTTTTTCTAATAAACTTTCATCAAAATCCAAATTTTTAACAATAGGATAATATTTAGATACCTTCCAAACGTTAGTAAAATCAAAGTCTTTATAAATTTCTTGTTGGACTAATTCTTTTAAAGTTGATAATGCTTTGATTTCCGATATTTCATAATTCCCTTTTATACAATATTCTTCATATCCAGCTTTCGCACTGGTTTCAAGATAATAACAATTTTCAAGATTAATTGTACATTCTGTAGATGCTGCATATAGTGCTCCTACAATTGCATTTCCATATGAATTACATTCTATTTTTCCTATATTAATACAATATTTTATTTCTTTTTTGTCTTTTTTTAATACACCAGCAGCACCTGTAATTCCTCCAGCATACTCATTTCCTGTTATATGTCCTATATTTTCACAATTTATTATAGATGCTGTTCTATGATTTTCTCCGGCAATTCCTCCAATTTGATTATTTCCAATAATCTCTCCTTCATTTACACAGTCTTTAATATATCCATCTTCATTAAATCCTACAATCCCTCCAAGATAATCACAATCTTGAGTTGTTGCCTTTATCTGTGCTTTATTTTTGCAATGATTTACTGTTCCGCCATTCACTTGTCTTCCTACTATTCCAGCAATATCTCCTACATCATTACTTACACTAACAGAGCCATCAAACGAACACTGATTAATATTTCCTTCATTTACACTAGCAATTCCACCAATATATGAAACTCTATCACAATCAATATTAGCGTTTATTATATTTAAATTCTGAATTGTTCTAGAATTCCACGCAAATAATCCATAATAATAATTATCATCATTAGGATTATTCTGTATAATGTTTAGATTTTTTAATGGTATGATTATTCACTTCAAATACGCCATAGAAATAATTTCCACCATAAAAACATTTAGCTTTCTTTTTACATCCCCAATTGGATTTCAAAAATGTCCAGATAAATCAATATCAGAAATTAATTCATAATATTTATCTTTTTCTTCCTTTTCATTAACATTTTTTGCTAATAAAGCTAATTCAGAAGCATCTTTAATTAAATATGGAGATTCCTTTATTCCATCATCAGCAGCATATTCCTTAGCTGCATAATCAGTCCATACTCCCTGATATTCAATACTCGCTTCTTTTGCGCTTACTGATGATAACATAGTTATTGACATAACTAGAGATAACATAGTAATACACATTACTTTTAAAAATACTTTTCTTATGTTCTTCCCTCCCTATCTACAGTATATTACACATAAATATTCGTTTATATATTTTCAAACCAAACAACCCTTTCCCTACTCAAATACAAAAAGAGTTAATACTTTTTGTATTAACTACTCAATTTTTTTAATCAATATTCTACTAATATATTATGAGTTTAAATAAACCATTACAAATCTAAATATTTTATCAAGATAATATTTAGAAGTAAAAAGTAATGCAATACCATTTGCTATAAATTGAATATATTGTTTCTCTTCTAAGTTATTTAATGCATTATTAAATCTCTCATTTCCTTTTAAATAATGCTTTGCATTTTTATCACTTAAATTCTTCTTTACATACGCCTTAGCTTCTTCTACTTCACTTACTTTTCCTTCACTATATTGTTTAGTAATGTATCTAGCAAATAAATATTGTTCAAATAAATTTGATCTTGATATACTATCCTTTGTCATTCTATATTTTAAAACACATTCATTCACATTAGAAATTTTAAATCCTTGAAGTATTGCTCTTAATGTAAAGTCATAGTCTTCACAAAGTGGCATATTTCTATAGCCATTTAACTTATCAAATACTTCTTTTTTACCAAACCATGTTGGATGAGAAATAACTTGATTATATTTAATACATTTTTTTTATCTTTTTAAAATCAGTTGGAACTTTTTTTATTGAATAAATAGTATTTCCATCCTCATCGATCATTTGGGAAATTCCACCTATTAAATCAAAATCATTTTCTTCTAAATACTTCTTTTGATGTTCCATTCTATATAATTCAGAAATATCATCTGCATCCATTCTACAAATATATTTTCCTTCAGCAAGTTCAAGTCCTCTATTTAAAGTATTTGTTAGCCCCATATTTTTATCATTTATATAGAATTTAATACGTTCATCCTTACATACATAATCATTTATAAATGCTATATGTTCTTTATTATCTGGATTATCTAAAATAATAATAAATTCAAAATCATTATATGTTTGATTAATAATTGATTCTATGGACTGTTTTAAACATTCTATGCTTTCTTTATAAGTTGCCATAATAACACTTGTTTCTACCATTTAAATTTCTACTACTTTTTACACAAATCTTTTTGTATAATTCCTTTCTATTAAATATATACATAATAAGTATATATTAAATTAACCTTTACAACAAGAAATCATTCATATCTTGAATTATAAATATAACAGCTCAAAAATAATATAATAAATATTTCTGAGCTGCTTTCTACTAAATTGTAATGAATTAAATTATCCTAGCCAAACACCATTAGCATCAAAGCGATAAACTTTTTATTGATTTCATATTCTCCTGTAACCATCTTTCCATTAGCGTCTACATAATACCAGTTATTTCCTGATTTTACCCATTGGGCACTAATTACACCACTTGAAGCTGCATAGTAATCTTCACCATTGATTTTGAACCATCCTGTTTGCATTAATCCGCTTTCTGCAAAGTAGTATTTTGCTCCTGCAATTGTTTGGAATCCTGTGACCATTTTTCCATCTGCATCTACATAGTACCAAGTATTTCTTGATCCTACCCATTGTGCATTGATAGCTCCACTAGATGTTGCATAGTAATCTGCTCCATTGATCTTGAACCATCCTGTTTGCATTAATCCGCTTTCTGCAAGGTAGTATTTTACTCCTGCAATTGTTTGATATCCTGTTACCATTTTTCCATCTGCGTCTACATAGTACCAAGTATTTCCTGATCCTACCCATTGGGCTTTGATTTCTCCGCTTGTTGATGCATAGTAATCTTCATTATTAACTTTGAACCATCCTTTTTTCATAAGTCCGTTTGTTTCAAAGTAATATTTAACTCCAGAGATTGTTTGGAATCCTGTAACCATTTTTCCATCAGCGTCTACATAGTACCAGTTATTTCCTGATCCTACCCATTGTGCTTTGATTTCTCCACTTGTTGATGCATAGTAATCTGCATCGTTGATCTTGAACCATCCTGTTTGCATATATCCATATTGATCAAATCTATAGAGTTTATTATCTATTGTAATGAATTCATTTTTTGGATATGTTCCATCTTCATATTGATACCACCATTTGTTTCCTGATTGTTTCCATTGTCCTTTTAGTTGATTATGACATCTTGTACATACTCCATCTTTAAAATCATGTCCTAAAGCTGGGATGATTTCTTGTTTTTTAATAATCTTATTACATATTGAACAATGTATTCCTTCTGTTAAACCTGTATTTGTACATGTTGCTTCTTTTGCCGAATCAAGAGCTTCTTTATGTCCTGTTGCTGGTATTACTTCTTGTTTTTTGATGACTTCGTTACATACAGAACAATGTTTTCCTTCTGTTAATCCATCTTCTGTACATGTTGCTTTTTTACCTTGATCAACAACTACTTTATGCCCTGTTGCTGGAATCACTTCTTGTTTTTTGATGACTTCATTACATACAGAACAATGTTTTCCTTCTGTTAGTCCATCTTCTTTACATGTTGCTTCTTTACCTTGATCAACAACTATTTTATGTCCTGTTGCTTTTTTTCCATCTACTATTTTTGTTTGTGATTTAAATGCATTATTTTTGAAATTAGCTATATAAGTAATTATTCCATTTTCTGTGCATGTTGGATCTTTAACAATTTTTTGAGCTGTAACGGTTTCTTCTTCAACATGTTCATAATTATTTGCACATACTCTTTGAGCTGTGACTGTCATATTATCTACAGACCACTTATATATAGGTTCACTATAATTATGACCATATTTATTACAATCAATTTCTGTATAAGATTCATCCCACATTGGATATTCTTCAATAAACTCATTTGATTGATAGTCATTATCTCTTACATGATCATCAAAATCATTTGTATTTTTTAAGAAATAAGCATATGTACTTCTTCCTGCATCCCATGTACTATCAAGATTATAATATTTACCATTTAATTTAACGATATTCCAAGCATGTGGTCCCCCTGCTTCACCTGAAATAACTCTTGTATCTACACCTGCATCTAATGCTAAGCGATAAAATAACGATGCATATCCTTGGCATACTGCTGTTTTATTGATCAAAGCTGCATAAGCTGTATATTTTAATGAATAGGATTTATCATTTAAGTTATCATGATCATATGTAACATTTGAACATATATAATCATAGATTGCTTTTACTTTTTGATAGTCTGTCTTATTTGATAAATCTAATGACTTCAATAAATTAGAGACTTCTTCATCTACTTTTTCTTCCTGTTCTAAACTAGATAAATAAGATACATCATAAAAAATATTTAAACCATATCCCTCATTAGAATTTCCAGATATGGATGCTTTTACTGTCCACCTTGACAGTGCCATTTAAGATAGTCTCCTTCTTTTCCATTACCAGTATGTTTGATGGCCTTTTGGAACAACTGATGTACTAAATTAGAAAAAAATTCTTGTGTAATTTCTTCATCACAATGATAATAAAGAACAATATTACTTCTCTATTAATTAATTTTTCTCTAAATATCTTACAAGTTTTTCTTGATCACTTGTATATTCAACATCTTCTAAACTATATGTTTGAATATCATGATGAACAACACTACTTTTTACATCTTTATAAATAGGATTTACATAATGATCTTCTCTAATTGTTTCTTTTGCTTGTACATTGACTATACTTAACATAAGAAAAACACATTGAAAGAACAAGTGATACAATAAATAATTTCTTTTTCATGATTTCCCTCCTTATATTCATTTAACCATGTAAGCCGTTTCTTTTCAAGAATATATAAAAAAAACGAGGATACTCTAAGTATCCTCATCAAATTCACATTAATATACTACTACTTTTGTTCCTGAAGGAATATTATCATAAATCCATTTAGCATATTGTATTTCAAGTCTTACACAACCATGTGATAATGGAATTCCTGTTCTATTATCTTGAATTGTACCATTTTTATTATAAAGAGTACTATGGAATAAATAGTTTCCTTTAAATTGTGTATACCAGAAACATCTAGATGATCCTGAGTCAAAATAATATCCTCTTATTCCAACTGTAAATTCACCTTTAACTGTAGGTGTTGAAGCTTTACCTGGGGCACAACTATAATAATGGATATTGTTCCAATTATTTACAGAACCTTGATAAATAGCTACTCGACAATTAGCTGTATCAACTAAAATCAAATAATTAGTAGCACTACTGTATCCGCTTGCTCTACTTGTCATTGAATCATAAACACTATCGCTTCTTAAAGCCCCACTAGAAGTAAAATAAAATGCTTCAAAATACGTATCATGTAACATTGCTCCAGATGAATCTAAATAATACCATTGATTATTATCTTTTAACCATCCAATAGCCATATTTCCACCTGAATGTAAATAATACCAAGTTCCAGCAATTTGCTTCCAACCTGTGCACATTGCCCCACTTGCATCCATATAATACCAAGTTCCTTTAACATTTATCCAGCCTGTTAACATACTACCATACGCATTTAGGTAATACCATTGACCATTCAAATCAAGCCAACCCGTGTACATATACCCTTGACCTGATTCATCTAAATAATACCATTTACCAGAAACTCTTTGCCATCCGGTTTGCATGACACCTGCATCATTTAATAAATACCATTGATTTTTAACATAAACCAACCTGTGCATTTATTTCCATTTTGATCATAGTAATGCCAGTCATTACCATCTAACATCCAGCCTGTTTTAATAGCACCATTTTCATCAAAAGTATATTTAACACCATTGATTTCTCTTACTTGATTAGTAATGGCAGCATACGGATATGCTTCATCATTAGCATCTAAATAATACCATTTACCATAGTATTTATACCATCCACTTACTAAACTTGCATTTCCATCATAGAAATACCAATGATCATCATCATTTATCCAACCTGTTTTAATAGCACCATTTTCATCAAAATGATATTTTATTCCATCAATTTCTTTTGCTTGATTTGTTATTGCTGATGATGGATATGTTTCATCATTAGCATCTAGATAATACCATTTACCGTAATATTTATACCATCCTTGTTTACAGGTAGCATCATTATTTACAAAATACCAGTGATTTTGATCATTTACCCATCCTGTTTTAACATTTCCATCTGCATTTACATAGTAAAAAGTTCCATTATCATTAACAATACCTGTAATTGCTACATCATTTTCATAAAAATAAACTTTCCCGTTTTCTTTATAAAGTCCATTTTTTACTTCAACAACATCATTCATCTTTACTTCATCATTTCCCTCTAATGCCGAAACAAATGATAGACTCATTGAAATTGAAAATAGAAAAATGAAACATGCTATTCCTTTCTTCAAATAACCTTTCATTGCTCAAACCTCCCTTGTATTCATTTTATCATCAAAAAAAACTCTAAACAATATAACTAATAAATAAAAGCTAGAAATAATTTGATATTCTCAAATTACTTCTAGCTTTATTAAACTAAACAATTAATAATATTACAAAAAGCAAAAACTCCAAATATAGCCATAAAATAATCTAAATTTTTTATTCTATGATGATATCTAGAAATTAATAAACAGCTTGCTATAATCATTGAAAAATAGAAAAATAGAGCGGTTCTATTCCCTGAAACCCAAACAGTTGGCGAAAAGCAAAGCATAAATCTTGATCCAAAGCCAATTAATAAGATAATAAAAATATCTATATTTTTTCTATTATCTTTAATTAAAAATAATATGATGATTAATAATGCAATAAATTCTTAATTAAAAACATAATATATGGAACAAATGATTTTAAATTACTTAAACTTAAAATACCGTATTTCCCTAATATAGAATATAGAAAAGAAATATTTGGATATAAGTCTACTAAATATTTTCCTAAAACGCCAAAAACTAATGTCATTACAAAAATAATCATTGTACTTGCTTTCACTAAACTATTTTTAAAAGTATTAATAATTATTAAAAGTGTTGATGATAAAAATAACATTGGTACATTATTTTTAAATAAAATAGGATAAACAGTTGAAGAAATTCCTATTTCAATTTTTCTAAAAAAGGATAATGTTCCAAAATCTGGGAACCAATTTCTAACTTCTTGTTTCTTTCTCACCCAATTTCCAGGACATGTAAAGATATATATTCCTGATGCAATGATTAAAACAATTAATTTAAAATTACAAAAAAACTAATTTTCCTTTTATTGATAAAGCAGTAAATTATATAGAAGAAATAAGTTCCTAACAAAATTGCAAAACCTTGTTCTTGATTTGCGGCAAATAATAAGGCTATAGAACTAATAATATATTCATACCATTTCAATTTAATAAGATTATTTGCTTTTTTTAAATAATATAAATTTATTAAAATAGCGCCTAATGGCCAATAATAATTAATTGTTGTGGCCATCCAACCAGCAGAAGACATATCAATCAAGGGATAGATAAGTGTTCCAATACAACAAAGTATTTTCATTTTTATTGTATGATTACAAAATATTGCTTCTATTAATTTAGCTATAATTGTAATAACTAATGAGTTTAAAAGCATCCAAACACGACTATGAACTGAAATAAAATAAAGTACACTTTCTATCAATTGCCTAGAAGACCAATTATAGTATTTATATATATTAAAATCTGTAAAAGTCATTGATTTTGCTCGAATTGCAAAATTTACATCATCACCTGTACTTACATTCAATTGAATATGTATAAATAATAAAATAAAGAATAATACATAATATGGTATATTAGATATAAATTGTTTTTTTAATTTACCCATAATTTTCCCCATTTACCCCTTAATAATTCCTGCTTTATTTAAACAAAGCATTATAACAACATCTATATACAATAGTTGAACTAAAAAAGAATTATTTTTTTTTGTAATTTTATCTATTCTATAGTTTAAAGCTCTTTTTGTCATATGTGATAAATGTATATCTTTTTGAGATAAAACATCTTTAAATAAAGTTACATAATCTTGATCTAATAAAGGATTTCTATTACTTGCTGTAGAAATACCTCCTAATTCATATTGAATTGTTGGATAATCAATATATCCAATTTTTTCGTTATTAAATGCAAGATTAACATAGAATGGATAATCTTCTAATAACTTATATTTTTCATCAAACAATCCATATTTATCAAAAATTTCTTTTTTATAATAAGTAGAAGCCCCCGATACAAAATTACCGTATTTCATAATATATTCAAAAAAATGATTTGATTGATCTAATAAAGAAACCTGATATAAACTTGGATAATATTCTATACTATTTTCTTTTTTGATCATTCTTTTCGAAGTATATATAAGTTTATCTTCTTGATCAAAAGCGTTCATAATTTCTTGTAGAGAATTTTCATTATAAAATTGATCTCCACTTGATAAAGGACAAATGATTGTTCCTTTTGCCTGTTTAATCAAACTATTAAAATGTTTGACAGTTCCTCTATTAATTCCGTTATTTATAAGTTTAAAGTACGTAAATTCATTTTTATACTGTTCAGTGATTTTATCAAAGTCTTCTTGCGTATAATTAGGTGAACCATCATCACTTACAATAACTTCATAATTTGAATATGTTTGCTTTTTTATAGAATCTAATGTTTGTCTTACTTGATCTAAATTTTTATAGACCATTACAATGATTGTTGCTTCTATATTCATGTATTTTTCCTTTCTTAATTATTCTTTTAAAACTTTAATTATATTTTGAGTTACATATTTTACATATTTATCTTCAAATAATTCATCTTTTAATTTTAATCTTTTTTCTTTTAATGGATCTATTCCATTTTGTAAGTCTAAAAGAATTTTTTCTACATCTTCAAAACTATAAGCATTATAAAGATACACTAAATATTTTTTTCATAATATCATTATCATCCACAGCATCAGTATGACAATAAATAATAGGTTTACCCGTTAAAAAATAACAAGGTATAATTGATGAAATATCTCCTACAAAAACATCTGAATGCCAAAATGTTGTAAAATATTCTGATGTTTGGTCATAATATAACTGTTCATTATTTTGGAACTTCCTTAAATACTCATCTACTTCATCGGATGTAATCAAACCTAAAGATATAAAATTTTTAAATGTAAGTGGATGAGGTCTAAAAACAAGACTTCTTTTCTTATCTTTTTCAACATAATCAACTATGTTATCTTTATAAGTTAAAAAATTACTTCCTCCTAATTGCGTATCTATTGTCCATCTAGGAGCCCATATAATCTTAAAATGTTGATCATCATTATCCCAAAATAGATTATCTTCACTTTGTGCTTTATTAAAAGCATTAAATATAGGATGTCCTGTTAATATCGTTTTTCTTAATCCTAATCGATGAGATAAAGGTGCTCTTTTTTATTAAAAGATTCTGTAACATAACTATCCGCAAAAAAGATATGCAAATATCTAAAGAAATCCACATTAAGTGAAGTATCAAAAATATAGTTCATCATTTCATATCCATAAGGTAAATAACATGTTTTTGCATATTTTGAAACTGTAGATATTTTATATTCCATTGGTAAGTAAGAACTATAAGGTCTTTCATAAAAAACATAGTCTGGATTAATATTTTTTAAATCAAACCATTTTCCTTGATCAAAAGCTTTAATTGTATTTTGATGATTATGATTTTTATGAAAATCATAAATCTTTGTATTCATTGTTTGGATATCAAATTCTTTTTTTGAATAATCAAACTCTGGAATCATTAAAACATATGTTTCAAACTGATCATCATTAGATAATTGATTATATAAATCATCTACATTGATCCACAATTAGACATTTGTGAAATCACTCTATC
>ENA-OQCS01000320-OQCS01000320.1-human-gut-metagenome-genome-assembly--contig:-NODE-320-length-26635-cov-3.144636_pt1 | contig 26635 bp, 33 predicted proteins | sample MGYA00242757_ERZ504575 | MGnify/ENA primary metagenome ERZ504575 (study PRJEB26092, sample SAMD00036297) | human gut metagenome | host: Homo sapiens | study: EMG produced TPA metagenomics assembly of... | reverse complement strand
CATCGGGATACAATCTTCCGACAAAATATATTCTTCATACGGTAGGACCTATTATACAATGGAAAGTCACAAAAGAAGATGAAGACCTGTTGGCAAGCTGCTACACAGAGTGCCTAAAGCTTGCAGCGGATACTGGTGTGGAATCTATTGCATTCTGTTGTTTGTCTACAGGTGTATTCCGTTTTCCACAGCAACGAGCTGCCGAGATTGCAACGAGCACTGTAAAGCAGTATCTTAACAAAGACAGCAGAATAAAAAAGGTAATCTTTAATGTGTTTAAGGATGAAGATTTAAAAATATACAGTGGATTGTTATAAACGTCTGTTGAAATATCCGATAAATCTTATTGTACTGTTACTGCCTGAGAATGTGATTTATATTGGAATCCGATGTTAAGTGAAAGAATGGTGGGAAGAACGAGAATATTATTAAAAAAGTGGACAGTTCACCAATTGGGGGCTGTCCACTGAGAGGACGGCGGTTAGTCACCGCTCCTACTCAATTTTTAACAGGAAATATTAAAGTTCAAGTGAATCTTCTGCATCAACCCACATCTGTAAATTTCCATCAAGATATAATCTTGCATATTCCAGTGGTTCGTCAATAGCAAGTGTATTTAATGCACAGTCTGATCCAGGCGTGGTTTTTAAGTCCTTCTCAGTTTCCCAGCAGTCAATGCGAAGCATATAGCCGGCACTGGTATAAACATCAATACTGTTGCATTGTGGATTATATTCTGCAAATATTGTTCTCATCGTATCTTATCTCCTTATCGATCAATAAATCATCAGTTACAAAAATCAGAAGCATTTCAATCAGTTCACCATGTCACTTTTATTTTGTGTTATACTGTTTTATATGATTTTCTTGCCTTGTATTTTCCCTTATCAGAGTTTGTAAACACTGGCGGGACGATATAACACAAGGGAAACAATAAGGGAAAGCTCACCTGCGACAAATCCAGTGTTTTCAAGGGTTTACAGAGAATTAATAACAAAATATAACAGTTATTAAATCTCTTAAAACAGGTGAAATCTCAATCGGAATTTAAGGAGGTGCTTATAAATGAAATTAGTAGATTTAGCAACAGGTCCTGATTGGATAGTGTGGATTGTCTTTGTGATATTTGCTGTATTTTCTATTATTTTACTTTCTGGACACGGGAGTTGGTTTATTTCCGGATATAATACGGCTTCAAAAGAAGAAAAGGAAAAATATGATGAAAAGAAGTTATGCAGAACAATAGGAATTGGAATGTCTATTATAGCAATTCTTGCATTGACAATGGGCTTGCTTGAAAATATTTTGCCTGCATTTTTTGTATATATTGCATTGGGGATTATTTTGGTTGATGTCGTAGTAATTATCATTTTAGGAAAATACACTATGCAGAAGTAACAACTTTTTAGTTGTATGCGACAAACGTTTGAACACTTTTGAACACCGCAACGTGATGAAGTCCTCAAAGCCCCTTTCTATCAGTATTTGTGATTGCTTAAAACGGTTCGATTCGGTCTGCGGCATTGATTAAAAGCAGGGAGGAACGCTGAATTTACAGCGTTTCTCTTATTTTTTTACTTCAAAAAGTTTGAAACACCTTTGAACACTTTTTCTTGTGTCTTAAATTTATTTAAACTATACGGGATAGGAGTTAAGTTAATTGAATATATATAACGGAATTTTGTATTAAGAGCAGACAACACAAAATATTTCGTATAAGTATTTAATCTAGAATATGAGCAATGGAGGAACCTATAGTATCTATGTTGATCCGAATCCCACAATTTAACCTTTCAATAAGATTGACAATATAGAACAGAAAATCATTACCGGTAAAATGGAAATATCTAAAGCAGATTTTCCTTGCCTGCAGAGGATAGAAAACATAAATACAGTATGCTAAAATGAAAGTAACAAACCAGAAACTGAGGAGATAAAGAATGTTTGTCAGAGGATATCAGATGTCGGACTGTAAAGAAATTACAGAGCTGTTTTATAATACGGTTCATACAATAAATGCGAAAGATTATACAAAAGAACAATTAGATGTGTGGGCAACAGGTCAAGCGGATTTAGAAAAATGGAATCAGTCACTTCAAGAGCACTATAGTATAGTTGCTATAGATAACAAAATCATCGTAGGCTTTGGCGACATAGATAAAGACGGTTATCTTGACCGCTTGTTTGTTCATTCTAATTATCAAGGAAAAGGGGTTGCAACAGCTATTTGTAACCAACTGGAACAAGCGGTTGATGGAAAATTACAACTTATGCTTCTATTACAGCAAAACCATTTTTTGAAAAACGAGGGTATAAAGTTGTAAAGGAACGACAGGTAGAACGACAAGGAATTTTTCTTACAAATTATGTGATGATAAAGGAACAATAAATCTTGAATTTATAAATCGAAAAGGGAATTTATGAAAAAAATTAGTTTATTTATTGCAATGAGCCTTGACGGATATATTGCAGACAGCAAAGGCAGTGTTGAGTGGCTGACTGGACAGGGCAATGATGAGGATAATATTGATTCATATTCTGAATTTGTGAAAGACATAGATACCGTTGTAATGGGTTGGAATACTTATCATCAAATTGTTACAGAGCTTTCACCAGAAGATTGGGTTTATGACGATTTTACAACCTATGTTGTGACACACAAGCAAAAAAAGTCTTCCGACAAAATCCATTTTGTCAACAAAAACCCAGTTGAACTGATAAAAGAGCTACGAAAAGAAAACGGAAACGGAATTTGGATATGTGGCGGTGCAAACTTAATCCAACAGTTGGTTAGAGCAGATATAATAGATTGTTATTATATAACCGTCATTCCAACAATTTTAGGATCAGGTATTCGACTTTTTGAAAAAGCTGACCATGAAATTAAGTTGAGGCTGCTAAAAACACAGTCATATAATGGCATGATGGATTTAATCTATGCAAAAAGATAAATCCCAGTTTGCGAGGTAAAGCGTATGGAAAAATTGATAGCATGGTGATCTGTACAATTCTTGTAGTTGCATTGGTTGGCTGTAGTACTTCAAAGGATGGGAATTATCCTGCAACAATAATGGTAAATGGAACAAATTTCTATTCAACCAACAATGCGGTTGCTGTTGAAGTGGATGATAGTGTTATTCAATACACAACTTCCTATGCGGAGAATGGTGTTCCTAAAAAGGATGGAGAAGCAAATTTTAATAAAGATACCGGAACGCCATACGCAATTCTTGAAGATGGTATGGTAGTAGTGCTTATTGATAATGAATGGATAGAGTTCAAAGCAAAGTAAGCAGAAAAGTTCTAGTTTAATTGAAAAAATTTGAATGTGAGAGGTGCATATAAGTGAAACCGAAGAAAGCCAGAAAACTCATTTATTTTCTGTACATTATTGGATTTATTTTAATACTACTTAGCTACAAGAGTATAATGTTTTTGCCAATTGGTGTGATTGTAGCAGGTTCGTCTGTTGTGCCTAATTTACTTTTTTACAAGTGTCCGCATTGCGGAAAACATCTTGGAAGTAATGGTGGTGATTTTTGTCAATACTGCGGAAAGAGTATTGATAATTAAAGTCCAGTTAGTGTTGAGATGAAAAGAGCTATCTAAATAGGTTTGGAGTTAGGAGATGATGTCAAGCAATTCCCTATATTACTTCCGGGGCAAGTGAAACTATTAAGCTTGAAAAGGGTAAGTGGTATCGTGTTGAAACAGGAAAAGATCTTACAATGAGTATAGTAAATGTTCGTATAGAATAATAAATGTCAATAGAAATTCGTTCTTCGGTTTTTTATATTGTATATTATATAAAATTGCATTATATTACTATAGTAATCAAGTAAATTAGATTTTAAGGAGCGATAACTTTTTATAACAGGTAGGTTGTGAATGGAGGAAATCTGTATGATTATCGAAGGTAATGAAAAAGAAATAGAGGCAATGGAACAATTTCACAAAGGAAACCGACAGGAAGGACTGCGGTTACAAGAAGAATTCGCAGCTGCATTCAGAGAGGAATATAAAGATAAAGATCATTGTCCTTGCAAGAAAGCCTGCCGCTATCATGGAAATTGTAAAGAGTGTGTTGCGATACATAGAGCACATCAAGAACATGTACCAAATTGTATGAGACCTATTATTAATGCAAAGATAAAGCTGTTATCTGAATTAACAGAGCATACGATCGCAGAGGAAATCGAAGCTCCGCATGAGATACTTTTTTCAGATTTAGGGTAACAGATTTTATAACAGTAGCGGGTGAAGCAAATCCCCCTGCTTTAGCTGTGGGGAGTGTCAAAACAGCAGTGAGAGAAAATAGAAGTTGCTTTATAATAGCAGCGAGAGAAAACAGAAGTTGCTAGGGGGAAGAATAATGAAGATTGAACATATCGCAATGTATGTAAATGATTTAGAAAGTGTTAGAGATTTTTTCGTTAAATACTTTGGCGCTGTATGTAATGACGGTTATTATAACTCAAAAACAGGTTTTCGATCGTACTTTCTTTTGTTTGATGATGGAGCAAGGCTTGAGATCATGAACAAACCTCAGATGGAGGACGAAGTAAAATCGCCGGTGAGGACAGGATATATTCATATAGCATTTAGTGTTGGAAGTAAAGAGAAAGTGGATTTTCTGACACGGCAAATGCAAGAAGATGGATATGAGGTTGTGAGTGGTCCAAGAACAACAGGAGATGGGTATTACGAAAGCTGTATTATAGGGATAGAAGGGAATCAAATTGAAATTACAGTTTGACAAAATATTTTTAAAGCGTTGAAAAAAATTATTGAGGTAAATTTTTATTTATCTCAAATACTATATAAAATTATAGAAAGGGAAACTGCTATGATATTAGAAAATAAACTCGGCATTACCGATTCTGTAGAATTAGCCAAAGCTGAAGAAAAAATCAGCAAAAAAAGAGCAATAGAACTTTTTGAAAGCGGCTATTTGAATTATCTTAAGCCGGGAACTTTTAAATCACTTGCTGAAATACACAAATATTTATTTGGTCCGATTTATGGTTTTGCCGGACAGATAAGAACTGTTAATATTTCAAAAGGTAATTTTCGTTTTGCTCCGATTATGTATTTAGAAGCAGCTCTTGAAAATATCGAAAAAATGCCTCAATCAACATATGATGAAATTATAGAAAAATATGTGGAAATGAATATTGCACATCCTTTTCGTGAGGGAAACGGCAGAAGTACAAGAATTTGGCTTGATTTGATTTTAAAAAAAGAATTAGGTCAGGTAATCGATTGGAGCCGTGTAGATAAAGAGGACTATCTTTCTGCCATGGAACGCAGTCCTGTTAAAGATATTGAAATCAAACATATATTAAAGCAGGCGCTGACGAACAGAATCAATGACCGTGAGGTTATATGAAAGGTATCGATCACAGTTATTATTACGAAGGCTATTCCACATTTAAGATAAGTGATTTGTAATTAAAATATTTCTATCAATGGCAGAAGTTAATATAAAGAACTGCCGTTGCAAGTCGTTCTCTAAGTAAAATTCAAAGGAGAATCGATTGTGAAGAGAGTGGCAAGCGAAAGAAACCTATTTGCAAAGATAGCCTGAGCTTGCTGCTCTAAATTATTGTTTACGGATTGAACGGAAAGATTATGAAAAAAAACAGTTGACAAATTATTTTTAGTGTTATACTTTGAAAGTCAAAATATTTAAGAATCAAATAAAATATGACGGAGAAGAAAATGATAGGAAGAGTTTGTGGAACGGGATCGTATTTACCGATTCGGACAGTAAGCAATGATGAACTATCGCATGTCATGGAGACGTCGGATGAATGGATACGAGAACGAACCGGAATCAGATTCCGGCATGTGGCATTAGAAGAGACAACATCAGACATGGCGGCGGAGGCTGCGGCCCGGGCGTGAAAAACGGAGAAGTAAATGCGGATGAGATCGAATTGATCTTAACTGCGACATCTTCTTCGGATGTGATTTATCCATCGGCTGCGTGTATTGTTCAAAAGAGAATCGGCGCCCAGAACGCGTTGGCATTTGATCTGAACGGAGCTTGTTCGGGATTTGTGATTGCTTTCAATACAGCGCAGGCATATATTCGCGCAGGAATCTATAAAACGATTCTTGTAGTCGGCGCAGAAAGCATGAGTCGCCTTGTGGATTGGAGTGACAGGAGCACATCTGTATTATTCGGCGACGGCGCAGGCGCGCTGATACTGAAAGCGGAAGAAGGTGATCATTATTGGCAGACAGGTCATTCTGACGGCACGAAAGATTTTGTGCTGACATTAAGATCAAAAGTCTGTTTGAAGAACAGGATGATAATCCAAAAGATGTCTTATCAAAAAGTGATGAAGGATCGTCAGTGGAAGAACACGATGACGTAAGTAAAAATGCAGAAGATATCAGCCGGAAAAAGAAAAGTCATAAAACAGGAATTTGCATGGATGGGCAGGAAGTATTTAAATTTGCGGTCAGAAAAGTACCGGAGCTGACAGAAGAGCTTTTAGAAAAGTCGGGACTGAAAATTGCAGATATTGATTTTTTTATTTTGCATCAGGCGAATGAAAGGATTGTGAAAGCGGCGGCAAAGAAATTAAAAGTCGATATGAGCCGTTTTCCGATAAATATGGAAAATTATGCAAATACATCTGCCGCATCGATTCCGATCCTTTTGGATGAACTTGTTCAAACGGGAAGATTGAGAAAAGGTCAAAAAATATTGCTTGCCGGATTTGGTGCAGGGCTGACATGGGCTGGAAGTATTTTAGAATGGTAAATCTCTTTGAGAGATCAAACGAAAACAAATTGTGGATAAAAAATAAAGTAAAAGAGAAAAGAAAGGAAGAAATTATCATGACAGAGAGAATGAAAGAAATCGTAGCAGAGGCATTGAATGTAGAAATCGAAACTTTAAAAGAGGACACATCATTAAAGAAGATTTGGGGGCAGATTCACTTGATCTTTTTGAATTGGTGATGGCGTTTGAGGAAGAATTCGGAGTAGAGATTCTTTCCGAAGATCTGGAAAAGATCACAACGATCAAAGATGCGGCGGCATATATGGAGGCTCACAAAGAGTAAAAAATAAAAAACCGGATATAAAAATGAAAATAGAAACAAAGAGGCCGATAATAAAAAGAAAAAAAGTATCAGGAGAAAGTATTGTCAAAATGAAAACAGAAATAACGGAACTTTTGGGAATTGAATATCCGATCATTCAGGGAGGGATGGCATGGGTTGCAGAATATCATCTGGCAGCGGCAGTATCCGAGGCAGGCGGTCTGGGAATTATCGGAGCGGCAAGCGCTCCTCCTGAATGGGTGAGAGATCAGATACAAAAGGCAAAGAAGATGACAGATAAACCTTTCGGAGTCAACATTATGCTTATGAGTCCGTATGCAGATGAAATTGCAAAGGTAATTGTGGAAGAAAAGGTAAAAGTTGTTACAACAGGAGCCGGTTCTCCGGAAAAATATATGCAGATGTGGAAAGAAGCGGATGTAAAAGTGATTCCGGTTGTTGCGTCTGTTGCACTTGCAAAGAGAATGGAACGCTGTCATGCCGATGCGGTTGTCGCAGAAGGAACGGAAGCAGGAGGGCATATCGGAGAGGCATCAACAATGACTCTTGTACCGCAAGTTGTCGATGCGGTAAAGATTCCTGTCATTGCGGCAGGAGGAATTGCAGACGGAAGAGGGATTGCGGCTGCATTTATGCTCGGAGCAAAAGGAGTTCAGATGGGAACGGCATTTATCGTAACAGAGGAATGTCAGGTTCATGAGAATTATAAAAATGAAATTATAAGGGCAAGAGATATCGATTCAAAAGTTACCGGAAGATCATGCGGACATCCGGTGCGGACGCTTAGAAATCAGATGACGAAACTGTATCTGCAAAAAGAAAAAGAGGGCGCGTCTTTTGAAGAGCTGGAAGCATTGACACTTGGCGGTTTAAAAAAAGCAGTCGTTGAAGGTGACGTAAAAAACGGAAGCCTGATGGCAGGACAGTCGGCAGGACTTGTCACAGAGAAGATGACATGTGAAATGCTGATCCGAAAGTTAGTAAAAGGAACAGAAAAACAAATCAGAGGAAGTGTATTTTATGAGTAAGACTGCATTTATTTTTCCGGGTCAGGGCGCACAGACAGCCGGAATGGGAAAAGATTTCTATGAGAACAGCAGGACGGCAAAAGACATATTTGATATGGCGTCTGAATTATTGTCGCTTGATATGCGGAAGTTGTGTTTTGAGAAAAATGATCTTCTTGATAAGACAGAATATACACAGGCGGCTTTGGTAACTGTCAGTATGGCAGCAGAGCATGTATTAAGAGAATGGGGGATGACTGCGGACGTACAGCGGGATTGAGCTTAGGCGAATATTGCGCGGCAGCATCGGCAGGAGCATTTTCTACAGAAGACGCAGTTCTGATGGTGAGAAAACGCGGGATTTTTATGGAAGAAGCCGTTCCCGCAAACAAAGGGGCGATGGCGGCTGTAATCGGACTTACAGGCGCTCGGACAGAAGAAGTATTGGAAAAGATTCCGAATGTATGGATCGCAAATTATAACTGTCCCGGTCAGTTGGTGATCACAGGAGAAAAAAGCGCAGTGGAAACAGCGGGAAGTAGCCTGAAAGAAGCAGGAGCAAAGAGAGTTATTTTATTGAATGTGAGCGGTCCGTTTCATTCTCCGATGATGGAAACTGCAGGACAACAGCTTGCGCGTGTTTTGGAGAATGTCAGGCTGAATCAACCGGTCATTCCTTATGTATCGAATGTGACTGCGGATTTTGTGGGAGAAACAGGAGAGATTAAGGATCTTTTGATACGGCAGGTATCATCTCCTGTGAGATGGCAGCAAAGTGTGGAAAAACTGATCGCCGCAGGGGTAGATACATTTGTGGAGATCGGACCGGGAAAGACATTGTCTGGATTTATACGGCGGATTGACAGAAATGTAAAATGTTTCAATGTCGGTACATGGGAAGAAGCAGAAAAAGCGGCAGAACAGTTATGTTAAAGCGACAGAAAGTGGAAGGAAAATGATGTTAAAAGGGAAAATTGCAGTTGTAACCGGGGCATCCCGGGGGATCGGCAGAGCGATCGCGGTGAAACTTGCGGCAGAAGGCGCAGTCGTGATCATTAATTATAACAGGTCGAAAGACGAAGCTGAAAAAGTAAAAGAGCAGATTGAAGCGTCGGGAGGACAGGTAAAACTGATTCAGTGTAACGTAGCTTCTTTTGAATCATGCGAAAAGATGTTTGAAGAGGTTATGAAAGAGTTTGGAAGAATTGATATTCTTGTCAACAATGCGGGAATTACAAAAGACGGTTTGCTTATGAAGATGTCGGAAGATGATTTTGATGCGGTCGTAGATACAAACTTAAAGGGGGCGTTTCACTGTATACGCTTTGTTTCAAGAGCAATGATACGTCAAAGAAGCGGAAGGATCATTAATATCTCTTCGGTGTCCGGGGTACTTGGAAATGCAGGTCAGGCAAATTATGCCGCATCTAAGGCAGGGGTGATCGGTCTGACAAAATCAGCGGCGAGAGAACTTGCAGGAAGGAAAATTACAGTAAATGCAGTCGCGCCCGGATTTATCCGGACGGAAATGACAGCGGTTCTTTCGGAAAAAGTGAAAGAAAAGGCAGTTCTGCAAATTCCGATGGAGCGATTCGGAGAGGCGGAAGATGTGGCGCAGGCTGTTGCGTTTCTTGCATCAGAGCAGGCCGGATACATTACCGGGCAGGTGCTTTGCGTAGACGGAGGCATGGCGATGTAATTATAATCGCTCCGCTTGAAAAGGAGGAAGTATGAAGAGAAGAGTTGTTGTAACCGGTCTTGGAGCTGTTACTCCGATCGGAAATACAGTGGATGTTTTTTGGGATGAGATTAAAAAAGGAACTGTCGGGATCGGACCGATCACTCAATTTGACGTTTCTGATTATAAAGTGAAGATCGCAGCGCAGGTAAAAGGATTTGATGCAAGAGAACGGCTTGATTTTAAATCTGCAAAACGAATGGAATTGTTTACACAATACGCGGCGGCAGCAGCGAAAGAGGCGTTTGAAGATGCCGGAATCGACATGGAAAAGGAAGATCCTTACAGGGCAGGCGTGATCGTCGGATCCGGTGTGGGAAGCTTAAAATGTGTGGAAGATAATTATGAGACGATCCTAAAGAAAGGGCCGAACAGAGTTCATCCGCTGATGGTTCCGCTGATGATTTCAAATATGGCGGCGGGAAATATTTCGATCCGGCTTGGACTTCGGGGAAAATGCACAAATGTCGCGACGGCATGCGCCTCCGGTTCACATTGTATCGGAGATGCTTTTCGGGCAATTCAGTATGGTGATGCAGATATCATGGTTGCAGGAGGAGCGGAGAGCGCGATCTCTCCGACAGGTCTGGCAGGATTCACGGCGCTTACGGCGCTTTCTACATCAGAAGATCCGACTTGTGCATCAAGACCGTTTGACAAAGACAGAGATGGATTTGTCTTGGGAGAAGGAGCAGGCATTATTGTTTTGGAAGAACTGGAACATGCGAAGGCAAGGGGCGCAAAAATATACGCAGAGCTTGCAGGGTACGGAGCAACGGCGGACGCATGGCACATCACATCACCGGCAGAAGACGGAGAGGGCGCCGCAATGGCGATGAAGCTTGCAATGCGGGAAGCAGGCGTACGGGCAGAGCAGATCGACTATATTAATGCACATGGAACAAGCACGCATCACAACGATCTGTTTGAGACAAGAGCAATACGCAGCGCACTTGGAAGCGCGGCAGATCAGGTTGTCGTTAACTCAACGAAATCGATGATCGGTCATCTTCTCGGAGCGGCAGGCGGAGTTGAGTTTATCGTATGTGTAAAAAGCATTCAGGACGGATACATTCATCAGACAATGGGAACAAAAAATGTCGATCCCGAATGTGATCTAAATTATGCGGTAGGCTCACCGGTCAAGAAGGATGTAAACTATGTATTGACAAACTCACTGGGATTCGGAGGTCATAACGCTTCTCTTCTCGTGAAAAAATATGAAGATTAAGGCGGGGTGCAAAAATGAAGACAGAACAGATCCTTCAGTTGGTAGAAGCTGTGTCGGGATTCGGATTGGACGAATTTGAATACGAAGAAGACGGAGTAAAGCTGAAGTTGAAAAAAGGCGGAAACGTCTGCACATCAGTATCGGCAGAAACGGCAGGAAGAACAAAGACAGAAGCGGAGATTGCAAGAACAGAAGAAAATGCGGAAGTCTTATTAGAAGGCAAAATAGTGAAAGCTCCGCTTGTCGGAATTTTCTATGCGTCGCCGGAAGAAGGAGGAACTCCTTTCGTGCAGGCAGGAGACAAAGTAGAAAAGGGAACGGTTCTCGGGATCGTGGAAGCGATGAAGCTTATGAATGAGATCGAAAGTGATTTTGAGGGAACGATAGAAGAGGTTCTTGTCGAAAACGGAGCGGCGGTAGAATACGGACACCTCTTTTTTGTCATCAAATAAAGAACGATACAAAAACGGCATAGTAAAAATATCAGGGAGGCAGAGTACGGAGATGGAAAGAGAGACAAAGAAAAGCTTAAATATAGAACAGATCCAGCAGATCATCCCGCACAGGCATCCGTTTTGCCTGATCGACAGGATCGAAGATTATGAACCGGGGGAATTTGCCATAGGCTATAAAGCGGTAACATATACGGAAGAATTTTTTAAAGGCCATTTCCCGAATAAACCGGTTATGCCGGGGGTACTTATTGTAGAAGCGCTTGCACAAACAGGAGCAGTGGCGATTTTAAGTACGCCGGAAAATAAAGGAAAGATTGCATTTTTCGGAGGAATACAAAACTGCCGGTTTAAAGGAATGGTATTTCCTGGCGACGTGCTGAGATTAGAGACAAAGATTATTCGTCAAAAAGGTCCGGTAGGAATCGGAAAAGCGGTTGCAAGTGTGGACGGTAAAGTAGTAGTAAGCGCAGAATTGACGTTTATGGCAGGAGAATAGATTTATGATCGAAAAAATATTGATCGCAAACCGTGGCGAGATTGCGGTTCGGATTATTCGGGCATGCAGAGAAATGGGAATTGAAACTGTGGCAGTCTATTCGGAGGCTGACAAGGAGGCTCTTCATACCCAGCTTGCGGATGAAGCAGTCTGTATCGGTCCGGCGCAGGCATCGGAAAGTTATCTGAATATGCAGAATTTGATCAGCGCAGCGCTCGTTTCGGGAGCAGATGCGATTCATCCCGGATTCGGATTTTTATCGGAAAATGCAAAATTTGCAGAACTTTGCGAACAGTGCGAGATTACCTTTATCGGTCCTGATTCTAAAGTGATCGGTAAGATGGGAAATAAAACAGAAGCAAGAGCAACAATGATCGCGGCAGGGATTCCGGTTATCCGGGGGACAAACGGAGCGGTTTTAGATCTGGAAGAAGGGAAAAAAGAAGCGGCGCGCATCGGATATCCTGTGATCATTAAAGCCGCCTTGGGAGGCGGAGGAAAAGGGATGCGGACAGCGCAAAGTGAAGAAGAGTTTGAAAGTTGTTTTGTGACGGCGCGCAAAGAGGCGGAAAAGGCATTCGGAGACGGAACAATGTATATCGAGCATTTTGTGGAGCATCCTCGTCATATTGAATTTCAAATCCTTGCAGATTCATATGGAAATATAGTTCATCTCGGAGAACGGGATTGTTCGATACAGAGAAATCATCAGAAGATGATCGAAGAGTGTCCGTGCGCCGCGTTGTCAGATGAACTTCGTAAAAAAATGGGCGAAACGGCGGTAAAGGCCGCAAGGGCCGCAGCTATACAAACGCCGGAACAGTAGAGTTTCTGCTGGAAAAAGACGGTACATTTTATTTTATGGAAATGAACACAAGGATACAGGTGGAACATCCGGTAACGGAGTGCGTAACAGGGATCGATCTGATCAAAGAGCAGATACGGATGCAAACGGCGGGGAACTTACTTTCAGGCAGGAAGATATCAGGATGACAGGTCATGCGATCGAATGTCGGATCAATGCGGAGATACCGGAGCGCAATTTTATGCCGTCAGCCGGAAGAATCACAGATCTGCATCTTCCGGGAGGAAACGGGATCCGTGTAGATACGGCTGTTTACAGCGGATGCGAGGTGCTGCCTTATTATGATTCCATGTTGGCGAAACTGATCGTTCACGGGAAAGACCGTCGAGAGGCGGTAGATAAGATGAGGAGCGCTCTGGGAGAAATTATTATAGAAGGAATCGGAACGAATGTCGATTACCAGTATGAGATTTCGGAAAACGAGGATTTTATATCAGGAAAGACAGATGTGGATTTTATTCGGAGGCTGAGTAGTGAAACTGCATAATATGTTTAAAAAGACCGTAGGGAAAGAACATGGAACATCGAAAAATACAAAAGTAAGAAATGTTCCCGAAGGATTGCTGAAAAAGTGCAATAAGTGCGGCGCGGCTATTTTGGCAGAGGATGCCGTAAATAACAATTATATTTGTCCGAAGTGTCACGGATATTTCAGGATGCATGCAGGACGGCGGATCGAGATGATCGCAGATCCCGGAACTTTTGAAGAATGGGATGCAAAGATGAAGTTTGAAAATCCTCTGGAATTTAGCGGTTATGAGGAAAAAGTACGAAGATTAAGGGAACAGACCGGACTTGACGAAGCGGTCGTTACAGGGAAAGTTATGATCGCGGGCCATCCGGCGGTGATCGGAGTATGTGACGGACGTTTTATGATGGCGAGCATGGGCGAAGTGGTCGGTGAGAAGATCACAAGAGCGATAGAACGGGCTACGAAAGAAAATCTTCCGGTTATTTTGTTCGCATGTTCTGGAGGCGCAAGGATGCAGGAAGGGATCGTTTCTCTTATGCAGATGGCGAAAACGGCGGCTGCGCTGAAACGGCACAGTGAAAAAGGGCTTCTGTATGTGAGCGTTTTAACAGACCCGACGACAGGAGGAGTAACGGCAAGCTTTGCCATGCTTGGAGATATTATTCTGGCAGAGCCGAATGCGCTGATCGGGTTTGCAGGACCGAGGGTGATCGAGCAGACGATCGGAAAGAAGCTGCCGAAAGGATTTCAGAGGTCGGAGTTTTTGCTCGAACATGGATTTGTAGATCGGATCGTAGAGCGGTCGGAAATGAAAAGCGTTCTTGCGCGTATTTTGCATATGCATGACCGTACAAAAGAAAAAACAGAAGAAAGTACCGGGGAAACCGAAAAGATTGAAAGCACTACACAAGAAGATACTATGCCAAAACAGGTGCGGTCAAAAGGCGGAATAAGCGCGTGGGAAAGAGTTCTTCTTTCAAGAAAAACAGACCGTCCGGTCGGAACAGACTATGTGAATATGCTGTTTTCTGATTTTATGGAATTTCATGGAGACAGGCTTTTTAGAGACGATCCTGCAGTGGCAGGAGGAATTGCAATGTTCGGGAACATTCCGGTCACGGTGATCGCTCAGGTGAAGGGAAAGACGACGAAAGAAAATGTGACACGCAATTTTGCGATGATGTCTCCGGAAGGATATCGGAAAACATTACGATTGATCCGGCAGGCAGAAAAGTTCGGACGTCCGGTGATCTGTATCGTAGATACTCCGGGAGCATTTTGCGGACAGGAAGCAGAAGAGCACGGACAGGGAGAAGCGATCGCTTCAAACTTATATGAACTGTCCTCGATAAAAGTTCCGATCGTTTCGGTACTGATCGGGGAAGGCGGAAGCGGAGGAGCACTGGCTCTGGCTGTGGCAGATGAAGTGTGGATTCTGGAAAACTCTGTCTATTCGGTTCTTTCTCCGGAAGGATTTGCAAGTATACTCTGGAAAGACAGCAAGCGTGCGTCAGAAGCGGCGGAAGTGATGAAACTGACGGCGGATGATCTGAAATGCTTAGGGATAGTGGAACAGGTGATCAGAGAACCGAAGTCGTATACGTCACAGACAATGGCTGGGGTATGTGAAGAATTAAAAAACATGCTCAGCGTTTTTTGAAAAAATACGGATCTATGGATGAAAGACAACTGCTGAATCATCGATATGACAGATTTCGTAAAATGTAAAAAGTGCTTCTTTTCCGAACAAAGTGTGTGCTATAATATAGGTTACGAAAATGCAGGCGCAAGAAGCGTCGGTTATGGAACACAATATATGGAAAAGGAGGAGGTCCGATGGATGCGTACAGAACAATTAATGATACGCTTGTAAATCTGTTTAATGAAATATGGGAATTAGAAAAAGAAGCGATCATAACCGAAGAATTTAAAGACATTACAAATAATGATATGCATATCATAGAAGCAATCGGATTATCCGGTGAAAATACAATGTCATCCGTAGCTAAGAAGCTGAAGATCACGGCGGGGTCTCTCACAACTGCGGTCAATGCGCTTGTCAGAAAGGCATATGTGAAGAGGGAAAGAAGTGAAGAGGACAGACGGGTCGTATATATAGCGCTTACGGAAAAAGGAGAGAAAGCTTTTTATCATCACGAGCAGTTCCATCGTCAGATGACCAACGCCGTGATAGAAAAGCTGGATGACGAAGAAATTGACGCACTTGTAAAAATGCTTAAAGATATTTCTGCATTTTTCAGAAGTTATCAGTCATAACACAGGAAAACGGAAATCTGATAAGGCGGGATTTGTGGTATGGATGAATTTATTTTATTTGGAATTGATCGGAACAGTAGCGTTTGCTTCTTCGGGAGCAATGATCGCCATAGAAAAAAAGATGGATATTTTCGGGGTAAATGTGCTCGGGGCGACAACTGCGGTAGGTGGCGGGATCATGCGGGATATCATACTCGGATTGACGCCGCCGGGGGCGTTTTCGCATCCGGTCTATGTTCTTGTGGCGGCGCTGACATCGACGATTCTTTTTGTGATCGCATATGCGAAACCGACGGCTTTTGAGTCTCGGGTAAAGACAGATTATTATGATAAGCTGATGTTCTGGTGCGATACGGCAGGACTTGGAATATTTACAGTAGTGGGGATACAGGCGGCGGTGCGGGCCGTCGGCGGGGAAAATGTGTTTTTCTTTGTATTTATCGGAACGCTTACAGGAGTAGGAGGAGGGGTGCTTCGTGATATTATGGCAGGCGAGACTCCGTATATTCTTGTAAAGCATATTTACGCATGCGCTGCGATTGCGGGAGGAATCGTCTGTGTAGTCGGAAGAACGGCATTCGGAGAAGCTTACGGTACGATATTAGGACTGGCGGCAACGGTGCTGCTCCGTTTTTGGCAGCTCATTTCAGGTGGAATCTGATGCGTGTATCATAAGGTTTTTCATCTCGGAAAATAGCCGGATGATAAGAAAATTACAGTGAAGGCGGACTGAAATTACAGCAAGAATGATAAAAATTTGACGTTTTCTGAAAAATGAGGTACAATCCCCTATGAAACTTTTTGATTTGGGTTGAATAAGTGATACTGAACAGGATTAGAGAGCGGTATCGGAAATACTTGGTTGTATTATTTTAGGAGGGAACAAGTATGGCAGTAAAGAAAACAACTTCGACATCAAGGCAGCGGCTAAAATAGCAAATGCGATCAAAGCGGAGCCTGCAAAGGCGGCTAAAACAGCGGCGAAAGCAGTAAAGGAAGAAGAGAAAACAGCTGTGAAGGCAGAGGAAAAGGCAGAAGTGAAAGCTTCTGAAAAAGCTCCTGTAAAAGCAGAGCCGGAAAAGAAAGAAGCAGCGAAAGCGATTGAGACAAAGAAAGACACAACGAAAAAGCTTGAGACAAAAGCGGCAGTTTTGGTAGATACACCGGAGACAGAAGAGAAGGCAGCTGTAAAAAAATCAGTAAAAGCTCCGGCAAAGGCAGAGAAAAAAGCGCCGGTGAAAAAGGCGGCATCTAAGAAAGCGGAACTGAAAACAGAGATGTTTCTTCAGTTTGCGGGAAAAGAATATACAGACAAAGAGATTTGACAAAATAAAATATGTTTGGTCAAAAGTTTTGAAAAATAAAGTCGGCGATATGAAAGATGTTAAGATCTATCTGAAGCCGGAAGAGTCAGCAGCTTATTATGTAATTAACGGCGATACGACAGGTAAAGTCGATCTGTAAAAGTCTGCTATCCTCTCTGTAGCGGGATTGCCCCGGCAGGGAGGTTTTTTATTTATATGAGGAGAAAGGAAGGCGTATGGCATGAGCGAAAATACGAAAAGTAAGATGACGGAGAAGAAAGAACAAAGGAAACGGCTTGAACAGCAGATCCGTTTTATTATTGAAGCGGACAAAGTGAAAAGCGTTTTTCGGCAGACATATCTTGCCGACGGAAGCCGGAAAGAAAACGATGCGGAACATTCATGGCATCTGGCATTGTCTGCGATACTTTTGAAAGAGCATATGGACGCGCCTGTTGATCTGATGAAAGTGATCGTCATGGTACTGATCCATGATCTTGTCGAGATAGATGCGGGTGATACTTATGCATACGATTCCGAGGGCACCAAGTCAAAAAGAGAGAGGGAGTTAAAAGCGGCAGAGCGTATTTTCGGTATTCTTCCAAAAGATCAGGGAACATATTTCAGAAGTTTGTGGGATGAATTTGAAGAATATAGTCAGAGGATGCAAAATTCGCTCATTTGCTCGATAATTTCCAGCCGCTTTTATTAAATGACGCATCAGACGGGAAAAGCTGGGCAGAGCATGGAGTGCATAAGGCTCAGGTGTGTAAGCGAAATGAGCGGATTGCGGATACGTCGGATATCGTATGGGAAAAAATGCTTGAAATTATGGATAAACATGTTGAGAAAGGAAATTTGAAAAATGTATGAGCGGGAAACAGAGCGGCTGCAAAAGATGATTGAAGAAAGTGAAGTATCGTTTTCTTCGGCGGAGCGGGAGTTTCGACAGAAAGCGGAATACCGGATTTTAGAAGTGCGGATGGGATTTATCATCAGAAGTATCGTTTTTCACCTGAACAGGTTGTAAGTCATACGTTTTTTATGAGGTATCCTGAAGCATTTTATGAATTTTATAAAGAAAAAATGATGATTCTTGATGCAAAGCCGAATGCGGCTCACCTGAAATTGGCAGAACTGGAACGGGCGGGAAAACTTACGGCTGTCGTTACGCAGAATATAGACGGTCTGCATCAGTTGGCAGGAAGTAAGCGAGTGTATGAACTGCATGGCAGCATTCACAGAAATTATTGTATGAACTGCGGGAAATTTTATGATGCACAATATGTCAAAAAAAGCGAAGGTGTTCCGAAATGCTCCTGCGGGGGCGTCGTGAAACCAGATGTTGTCCTTTATGAAGAAGGTCTTGATGAGGAGACGATCCGGGGCGCTGTGGAGGCGATCGCGTCTGCAGATATGCTGCTTATCGGAGGCACGTCTCTCGTAGTTTATCCGGCAGCAGGATTTATCGATTATTTCAGAGGAAGCCGTCTTGCGGTGATCAATAAATCAGAAACGGCAAAAAATATCCGATCAGAACTGACGATTTCAGTCGATCGGAGAAATATTAAGCCGGATAAAAGTGTGATCAGTCAGATTCCCATCGTCCGGATGCGCCGCATGGGAGGACAAGTCCCGAATCAGTGACAGGAAGTCCGATTTCCTGCGACTCTACATGGCCGTTCCATGGCTTTAGTTCTGTCGAGATCATATACGTAAGTACAGCGGGTGCAAGCCCTGTCGTATAGGAATTGACAAGGAAAAAAAGGGCGTCTTTAGACAAGATCTTTGTGCAAGTTTGATGAGCGGGTGGATCATATCTTCGATCTTCCATATTTCGCCTTTCGGACCGCGGCCATAAGACGGAGGATCCATGATGATCGCGTCATAAGTATTGCCGCGGCGGATCTCCCGTTCGACAAATTTTACACAATCATCGACAAGCCAGCGGATCGGAGCGTCTTTCAGCCCGGAAGACACTGCGTTTTCTTTCGCCCAGCCGACCATGCCTTTTGAGGCGTCCACATGGGTGACATGCGCTCCGGCGGCCGCTGCCGCAAGAGTTGCGCCGCCTGTATAGGCAAAAAGATTCAAAACTTTTACCGGGCGTCCCGCGTTTCGGATCTTTTCCGAAAACCAATCCCAGTTTGTCGCCTGTTCGGGAAAGAGTCCGGTATGTTTAAAACTAAATGGTTTCAAATTAAATGTAAGAGATCCATAGTGAATCTGCCACTGCTGAGGCAGACTGAAAAATTCCCATTCCCCGCCGCCTTTTTTACTGCGGTGGTAATGGCCGTTCATCTGTTTCCATCCTTTATGATTCTTTTTCGTGTTCCAGATTACCTGAGGATCGGGGCGAACAAGAAGATAATCTCCCCATCGTTCCAGTTTTTCTCCGTTAGAACAATCTATAACTTCATAATCTTTCCAGTTGTCTGCAATCCACATAATAATATCCTTTCTCCATACAGTGTGTGCGAATATAGCTATAGTTTACCACAAGCATGTACAACAGGAAAGCATAAAACAATCTAAATTGTAACAGTTCAGCCATGCAGCGCGGTTTTACGAATGCACAGGCTGAGCTTTTACTGTCTGTGGATTTCGTCAACTTGAATTTTCAAAGTGAAATACGGCATGATTCATGATACAATATAAAATAAGAAATAAAATTTTGAGGGAGATGTCTTATGGTGAAAATGACAGTAGATGCAATGGGAGATCACTGTCCGATTCCGGTAGTGAAAACAAAAAAAGCGCTTGGAAAATTACAGGGAGCAGGACAGATAGAAGTGCTTGTAGATAACGAGACGGCAATGAAAAATGTCATGAAGATGGCAAAAAGCAGCGGCGCGTCAGCGGAATCGGAAAAGATCAGCGATCGGGAATACAAAGTGATGATTACGGTAGAAGAGAAGAACGCGGCTGTATCAGAAAGCGATCAAAAAGGACAGACCGCAGGAAAAGAAAGCCGGGCGCAGGCAGAAGGCGGGGGGAAAGAAGCAGGCGAATCGGATCACAATCCGGCAGCAGAAAATGGAAGTAACAGTAGTGCGCAGGGGATGAACAAAGTGCAGTTATCATCTGCGGGATGCGCGACATGTATCGGAACGGTCGTTGCGGTTTCTTCTGATAAAATGGGAAGCGGAAATGATGAGCTGGGCGCAGTTTTAATGAAGAGTTTCTTTTTTGCGGAGACGCAGCTTGATACGCTTCCGGATAAAATCCTTTTTTACAACGGAGGCGCGAAACTTACGGTGGAAGGTTCGGACTGCCTAGAAGATATCAGGATTTTGGAAAAAGAAGGCGTCGAGATACTGACGTGTGGCACATGTCTTGACTTTTACGGATTAAAGGAAAAACTGGCAGTCGGAGCAGTGACAAATATGTATACGATTGCAGAAATTCTTCAAAACGCAGTCAGCGTTGTTTCTCCGTAACGACAGGAGAAGGACATAAGGAAAAATATTTATTATGGGTGAAAAAGAAAGAATGGCAAAAAGTATAAACGGATAGATAAAAGTGTAAGGACAGTATTGCAAAAGTTTGATACAATACGATAACAGCTCATAGGAAAGCGGCATGTTTTGTCCCGAAATGCAGCCTTTGAGTTGAGTAAGTTTACATGGGGAAAAGGAAAACAAAAATACAGATATCCCCTACATAATAAGGAGGTATTAAGACAAATGAAAAAGACCAAAAAACTGGTAATGTCATGGCTACTTGCCTTTTGCTGTGTCATCACTTTGGTTGCGCCGTCTGTCGTAAATGCGGCAGCAGATGATTTCGAGATCATCGATGATACAGACGCACGTTTTGTATATTCAGACGGTAATGCAAATAACGGCGGATGGGAATCGGCGGGAGCGGGCGACGCTTCCGTTACAGAGCACTGGAGCAACACGGCAGGCGCGACATTGGACATTACATTCAACGGAACAAAACTGGAGCTTTACGGTAAAAAAGCTGCAAATCATGCAATGTTCAGCGTGAGCATTGACGGAAGCGAGGCAGTAGAATGCGACGCCTATGCCGCAGTGACAGAACCGGAGGCAAAATTGTTTGAAAGCAAAACGCTTGCGGCAGGAAATCATACAGCTCATATCACAGTTTTAGAAAAAAGAAATGAAGCTTCTACAGGGACAGGAAGCGTTTATGGCGTACAGTTTGTGTATGCAAAAGCATTTGAGGCAGAGATTGCGAGCCGGAATTTCCGGGATATACAGAAGTTGACGATGCTGTTTTTACAACAAATCATGAGCCCTTCAAGATCCAGTACGAGCCGGCAGGCGCTTGGACTGCGGGAAGCGGCAACGGAAATTTGTTTTATAACGGAACAGAGCATTACAGCGCAAAAGGCGTTGATGTGTCTTATGAGATGATCTTTACTGGAACCGGAGTAGAGATCCATGCCAGCAAAAATACAGTTCATATGAACTGCGACGTTTATATCGACGATGTGAAGTCGGAGAACTGGCGGCACAAAATGCCGGAGCAATGCACAAACAGAAATTATTTGAGAAAAAAGATCTTGCGAATACAAAGCATACGCTTCGTGTCGTTCCGAAAGAGGGAGAAAGCATTGAAGGCAAAGTAATACAGCTTGATAAGATTGTTGTTTTTCACGATGAAATTACTGTGCCTGATTCGATCGTATTGAACCGGACGGAGCTGACGATGACACCCGGCGCTTCATCAGAGCTTACGGCGTCTGTCATTCCGTGGAATGCAAATGCGAAGCTTGTGTGGACAAGCAGCGACAGCAGTGTTGTAGAAGTAAACGATGGAAAACTGACTGCAAAAGAGATCGATGTGAAAAAGACAGTTACTGTCACAGCGGCAAGCGCTGAAGACAACAGTGTTTTAGCAGAAGCTAAGATTACAGTCGATCCGGCTCTGGCATTTATGAACGCATATGTAGGCAATGAAAAACTCTTAGAGACAGAGCTTGATTATGATAAGCTGAAAGCAGGAAACGGAAGCGTTTATAACGGAACAGCCTGGTTGAATGATGAACTGAATTCTAAAATTGTCGTGACGACAGAAAAAGACGTTCACAATGTTCAGGTTACAGCAAGCGATTTCAAGAATGAAAAGGGACAGGTTTTGTCAAAAGACAATATTGATATTAAATGGCTCAAAGAAATTGCGGCAAAAGAAGGACGTAACGCACAGGGGCAGACAAAAAATTATCCGGATGTGATCTACAAAGGCGGGAAGAAAGATATCGATGCACAAGATGTACAGTTTGCATGGGTAAATATCGCGATTCCGAAAGATACAGCGGCAGGAAATTATACAGGTACGATTACGGTTTCGGCGGACGAATTAGACAAGCCGTTCGAGCTTACGTACAACATCGAAGTGCTGAACCTTGTACAGCCGGCGCCGGAGGCAACAGAACTGCAAGTTGGCAGCATCCGTTTTCAGTTGCGAATTATTATTTAGGTTTAGGTGAAAATCCGTCGGGCGGCATCACAAACGAGGTGCGGGAAGATTTCTATTTTACAGAAAAACATTTTAATTTGATGAGAGACTCGATCAAAGAGTATGTTTCGATCGGAGGTCATGACGTAGTTGCCAATGTCGTAGAAGAGGCATGGAATCATCAGTCATATTATAACGATCTTTCGATGGTAAAATGGACGAAGAAAGCGGACGGAACATGGGAATTTGATTATGATTGGTATGATGCATGGATCAATTTCATGATCGAGTGCAAAGTTTAGATCCTGCAAACGGAATCGGACAGATCAAGTGTTACAGTATCGTTCCATGGAACAATCAGATCGCTTACTATGATGAAGCGCAGGGTAAAGTAGTGAAAGAATCACACAATCCGGGAACTGCAAAGTGGAAAGAGATGTGGGAACCGTTCTTAAAAGATTTTATGGAACATTCCAAAAAAATGGGATGGTTTGACATCACTTATATTTCAATGGACGAAAGAGGGCTCGATCAGCTTGAACCAGCGGTTGAGATGATCGAATCAGTGAAAGACGAAGATGGAAACCACTTTAAGATCTCTTCGGCGCTGAACTATGCAGCTCCGGAATATTATGAGTTTACAGACCGTATCGATGATATTTCGATCAATCTCGGAAACACAGGAAACGTACAGCAGATGAACGATCTGTCAGATCACCGCAGAGACTTAGGTCTGACGACAACGATGTACACATGTACGGGAGATTATCCGAGTAACTTTATGATCAGTGATCCGGGCGACAACTATTGGGATATCTGGTACACGATGACATTAGGAACAGACGGCTATATGCGTTGGGCATGGGATAACTATGTATACGATATGCACGGCGATGCAACTTACCGTTACTGGGAGCCGGGCGACGGATGGTTCATTTATCCGATGGAAAGAGAAGCGGTAGGAGAGGACTTTAACGCTTCCTTCTACAGCACACCGCGTTATGAATTGTTCAAACAAGGTATCCGTGATGTGGCAAAAGCAAAATATCTGTTGAACAGTGAAAGCGCGACAGCAGAAGAAAAAACAGAATTGACAGATGTTGTAGAGCATTTGGCAAAACCGCAGAAAGGAACATATCAAGGTTCTGCGGTGGCGGCATCCGAAAAAGACCGTATGCTCGTTCATTCTGAAACAGAGCGCGCTTTAGATGCGACAAACGCGCTGGCAAGAAACGTTGCGGAGAGGGAGAACCCGAATCCGAAGCCGGAAAGCGCAGATAAAACAGCGCTTAATGCGGCGATTAAAGATGCAGAAGCTTTGAAAAAAGAAGATTACACAGCAGAAAGCTGGAAAGCGTTTGAGACGGCGTTGAATGCGGCAAAAGAAACAGCGGCTGATAAAGATGCAGCTCAGACAGAAGTAGACAACGCATTAAACGTATTGAATGCGGCAGTTGCTAAACTTGAGAAGGTGAAAGATCCGAATCAGCAGCAGCCGGTTCAACCACAGCCGGAGCAGACAAAACCGGATAAGACGACTCCTCAGACAGGAGATCGGACAAACGCAGCGCTTCTGTTTGGATGCGCAGTTCTTTCGGGAGCAGGTGTGTTCTTTGCATATCGCAGACGCAGAACAATAAAATAATCGTTTTCTAAAGTAGATTTCGGAAAACAGAGGAAAAGAACGAAAGAGTCGGAGACGGATCTTTCGTTCTTTTTGTAACGGTGGAGGGATGAAGTCCGAAAGATTCTTTTTTGGTCTGCTTTAGAAATCTACAAAACAGTTGTTAAACAGGTAGATTTGAGTCATAATAAAAACGACTATTATGGATTTTTTCGGAGGAAGAAGAGATGAGGAAGATGGAGAAGATTCATTTAACACAATTTGCAAAACACGGCGGCTGTGCTGCAAAAATCGGTCCTGATACGCTTGGGAAAGTGCTTGGGAGGCTTCCGAAGTTTCATGAGGACAACCTGCTTGTCGGTTTTGAAACTTCGGATGACGCGGCCGTATATAAGCTTTCGGACGATACGGCAGTGATACAGACACTGGATTTTTTTTACGCCTGTAGTAGACGATCCCTATACGTTCGGACAGATTGCGGCTGCGAATGCGCTAAGCGACGTATATGCGATGGGAGGAGAACCGAAGATCGCGTTGAATATCGTCTGTTTTCCCGGGAAACTGGATCCGGATTATTTAGGGGAAATTCTGCAAGGAGGCGCGGAAAAGGTTCTTGAATCGGGAGCTGTCCTTGTTGGAGGACATTCGATACAAGATGACGTTCCGAAATACGGACTGTCGGTTATGGGACTTGTTCATCCGAATCGCATCTATAAAAACTTCGGATGTAAAAAGGAGATGTTCTGATCCTTACGAAACAACTGGGAAGCGGAATCGTCAATACGGCGGTCAAAGCACAGATGGCTTCGGAAGCTGCCGGGAAAGAAGCGGTTGCCGTGATGACGCAGTTAAACAAAAAGGCAAGGGAAATACTGGACAAGTTTACGATCCATGCATGTACAGACGTTACCGGGTTCGGGCTTCTCGGACATTGCGGGGAAATGGCTTCGGCGAGCAGAGCGAAGATAGAGCTTTGGCCAAAAGATATCGCCTATATTGAAGGGGCAAAGGAATATGCGCAGATGGGACTTATTCCCGGGGGAGCATATCGCAACAGAAATCATGTCGCACAGCTTCTTGAAGCGGGAAATACCGATGAGATGTATGTAGATCTGCTCAGTGACCCGCAGACTTCCGGCGGTTTGCTGGCGGCAGTTCCGGAAGAAGAAAAAGATGCGATTTTGGAAGAATTTGATAAAGCACAGATGGAAACAAAAGTGTCGGTTGTCGGAAAAGTAATAGACTCCGAATGTGAAGAAGCAAAAATATATATCCGTTAATATAGGAGGAGAGACAAAATGATTTATCTGGATAATGCCGCTACGACTTTGCACAAACCAAAGGAAGTACAGGAAGCTGTTATAGCGGCGTTTGGGCAGATGGGAAATTCCGGAAGAGGGGCATCGGAGCCGGCGCTTAAGGCATTGGGAACAGTCTACGATGCAAGAGAAGCGCTGGCACGGCTTTTTCATGCCGAAAATGCGAGTGAGATTGTGTTTACCGCAAATTCTACAGAGGCGCTGAATATTGCAATCAAGGGAATACTTGATCCGGGAGATCATGTCATCACAACGGTGCTGGAACATAATTCCGTGCTGCGCCCGCTGTATGAATGCCGCAGGAAAGGTGTGGAGATGACAATTCTTACATGCGACGAATATGCTAACATTTCATATGAAGAGATGGAAAAGGCAGTCAGAAAAAATACACGGGCGATCATATGTACTCATGCGTCAAATATGACCGGAAATATGATCTCTTTGGAGAGTGTCGGAAAGATTGCGGCAAAGTATGGTATTCTCTTTATTGTTGACGCTTCCCAAACCGCGGGAGTATGGGAGATCGATGTACAAAAATATGGGATTTCCGTCCTTTGTTTTACCGGACATAAAGGACTGATGGGACCGCAGGGAACAGGTGGTATGTATGTAAAAAGCGGGGTAAAGATCCGTCCGCTTTTGTCAGGCGGCAGCGGGATAGATTCTTATAATATGCATCATACGTCGCAGATGCCGGAAGCGCTTGAAGCCGGGACGCTGAACGGTCACGGGATCGCGGGACTTCGGGCGGCATTGTCATTTTTGGAAAGAGAAGGGATGGAACGCCTGCGGAAAAGAGAACTGGAGCTGATGCGCCGTTTTTATAACGGAGTCGCTGAAATTCCGAATGTGAAAGTGTACGGAGACTTTCGGACGGACAGAAGGGCAGCCATCGTTTCTTTGAATATCGGCGATTATGATTCGGCAGAGATAAGTGATGAATTAAGCGGCAGATATGGGATCGTTACGCGGCCCGGAGCGCATTGTGCGCCGTTGATGCATGAAGCGCTTGGAACAAAGATACAGGGTGCGGTCAGATTCAGTTTTTCCCATTATAATACGGAAGAGGAAATTGACGAGGCAATCCGCGCCGTAAAAGAGCTTGCTGAGGAATAAGAAGAACAGGCGCGGGGCAAGGTGTTATGGAATCATAAGAAACGGGGGAGAAGATGAAAAAACGAGAGAAAAAATTGTGATCACTTTTCATACGACAACGGATGCGATGGCAATGGAACGGTACTGTAAAAAGAGAAAAGAACCGGGCAGACTGATTCCTGTTCCGGGTACGATCTCGGCCGGATGCGGACTTGCATGGTGCGTTCTGCCGCAAGAGAGGGAAAC